>Ga0193963_1000541_pt1 | contig 19674 bp, 17 predicted proteins | sample FB_6_MG_FD_140359 | JGI IMG/M metagenome (GOLD analysis project Ga0193963, IMG submission 140359) | Microbial mat bacterial communities from the Broadkill River, Lewes, Delaware, United States - FB_6_MG | ecosystem: Environmental > Aquatic > Freshwater > River > Microbial mats | place: USA...
TGTTTTTGAAGTAAGTAATGCATATAAAAGTAAATGTGCATCTTGTCACGGAGTTGATGGCTCAGGATTCCAAAACGGTAGAAAACTTATGGGACCAGGACTTATTGGACAAACAGAAGAAAAACTATATAAAGATTTAGTTGATTTTAAAGCAGGAAGAAAAGAGAATCTTATTATGAAAGGTTTATTAATAAACTTATCAGATGAAGATTTAAAAGAATATGCAAATGAAATCGCGCAATTTAAAGCTAGAAAAGATGCTTTAGAAAAATAGCTATTAGCTGTTAGGAAATTAGAAATGGATAAATGGAATTCACGAGCAACAATAAAAAACACAACTTTTTTATCAACTTTTTTTGATAAAACAAAAGAAGGAAAGTCTTATTTTTCATATAGAATGAAGAGATGGATTGTTATTATAGCAATTCATTTATTATTCTTTTTATCATTTGCTATTGATATTCAAACATTAGAAGGAACATTAAATGGTTCAAGGTTCTTAGGCTTTCACCTAATTGATCCATTTACAACATTACAAATGTATCTAGCAACATACCATATGCCAATAAATATTGTTATTGGTACTGCAACTATTGTAATATTCTATCTTCTTATTGGAGGTAGAACTTACTGCTCTTGGGTGTGTCCATATGGATTGTTAAGTGAAATTGGTGAAAAACTTCATAATATTTTAGTATCAAAAAAGATAATAAAAGAAAGAAAGTTTGATCACAGAGTAAGACATATTTTTTGGGTTATGTTCATTGTTATGGCTTTTACAAGTGGTTATTTAGTTTTTGAAACATTTAATGTAGTTGGTATTTTAAGTAGATTTATTGCTTATGGTTGGAGCTTAGCTTTAGGTTGGGTTTTAATAGTATTCTTAATTGAAGTATTCTTCTCAAGACGTGCATGGTGTACTTACCTTTGTCCTATTGGAACAACATATGGATATTTAGGAAAAGCAAGTGCACTTAGAATACAATGGAATGATAACTGTGACCATTGTATGGTTTGTCATGATGTATGTTTTGAAAATCAAGTACTTGAACTTACTAAAGCAAAATATGATGAAGAAAGAACTGAAAAAGGTATCAAAACACAATATGTAACTGGTGCAGATTGTACTTTATGTGGTAGATGTATAGATGTGTGTCATTCAGATGCACTAAAATTTGATTTTAGATTAAAAGGTTTAGTATAAAATGATTCAGGTTTCAAATTTAACAAAAAAATTTGGTGCGCACGTTTCTTTAGATAACGTAAGTGTCAATTTTGAAAAAAATAATTATGTAGCTTTAATGGGACCTAATGGTGCAGGTAAAACAACACTTATTAGATCAATAATGGGTTATTACCATCCAAATGAAGGTGAAGTATTAATTAATGGATTAAATCCAATAAAAGAGAGAACAAAAGTATTAGATAATATCTCTTTTGTACCTCAATTACCACCTCCTATTAAACTTAGTTTAGAAGAGTTGATGCAATATATTCAAACTAGTTCAAATGTAGATAAAGAACTAATAATGCATTATGCAAATGAGATGAAACTAGATTTAAAAGGTAATCTAAATAAATCATTTTTTAAACTATCTGGTGGAATGAAACAAAAAATGCTTATTGCAATTAGTTTAGCAAAGAAAAGTGAAATCATTATTTATGATGAACCAACAGCTAACCTTGACCCTAAAGCTAGAGATGATTTCTATAGATTATTAAAAGAAAATGAAAAAGAGAAAATCTCTTTATTTGTTACACATAGACTTGATGAAGTAAAAGAAATTGTAAATAGACAGATATATATGGACCTTGGGAAAATTGTATCTGATGAAAATGTATAGACTAACTATTTGATAGTGTAAAATAAAGGAAAAGAAAGTGAGTTCATTAAATAGAAGAGTTTTTTTACAAGGGGCAGCAGCACTTGCACTTATGCCAATATTTTCAGCTTGTGAAAAAAAGATATCTGATGGCCCTGAAAAGATGCATTGGGATAGAGATATGTGTGCTAGATGTAAAATGGTTATTAGTGAAAGAAATCATGCAGCACAAGTTACAAATCCTAAAACAGGGGAAAATTACAAGTTTGATGATATAGGATGTGTTATTTTATGGTTTAAAGAAGAAAATATCCAATGGAAAGACTCTGCAAAAATTTGGATTACTGATGTTAAAACTTCAAAGTGGATAGATGCTAGAACTGCTTATTATGATACTTTTCACATCACGCCAATGGCTTACGGTTTTTCTGCTAATGAAAAAAAGGAATCTATTAAAGAAGGTTCTGAGATAATTGATTTTACAGAAATGGCTAAACGAGTAGAGAAAATGGCTAGATAAAAAGAGGATTTAATCCTCTTTTTATTTTATAAATCTTGTTCTATTACTTCTCTAAATTTATTAAAGTAAACATTTTTTAAAGAGTCTAACTCTTTATAAATATCATTGATAGAAACTTTTCCTCCACCAACTAATCCTAATTTAGAATACATCATACCATTCTTTTCACATAATCTTTCAAATGATTGATAGTTTTCAGGACTTACTTCAACAATTGCTCTTGATAATGACTCAGAGAAAATATCTCTATCTTCTTCAAGTGAAATATTAGCTTCAACACCTCTATTTCCTACAACTGCCATTTTTGCTAAAGCAATTGCTAGTCCACCAACATTTATATCTTTTGCAGACTTTAGTAAACCTTGATTATTTGCTTCAATTACTGTATTCCATAGATTAAGCTCATTTTTGAAATCAACTTCTGGATGAGTTCCAGCAACCGTATCAAAAAGTTTTTTCATATATAAAGATGCACCAAATTCAGATTTAGTATCACCAAGAATATAAAGCATATTTCCATCTTCTTGAAAACAAGAAGGTAATACTTTATTTTGATCATCATTTACACCAACCATTGCAATTGCAGGAGTTGGGAATACACCAACACCATTTGTTTCATTGTATAAAGATACATTTCCACCAATTACTGGAGTATTTAATTCTTTACAAGCAGATTTAATACCTTCACAAGCTTGTGCAAATTGCCACATTACTTCTGGGTTTTGTGGGTTTCCAAAATTAAGACAATCAGTAATTGCTTTTGGAGTTGCACCTGTCATCGCAACATTTCTTCCTGATTCCATAACTGCCGCAGCAGCTCCAAGTTCAGGATTAATATAACACTGTCGTGTATTACAATCAGCAGACATAGCTAATGCTTTTCCTGTTTCTTTGATTCTAATTACAGAACCATCATTTTTTCCTGGACCTTTTACAGTATTTGTTTGTACCATTGAATCATATTGGTCATAAACCCATGATTTATCTACTACTTCCATATCTGAGAATAATTTATCAAATGCAATTTGATTTGAGAACTCTTTACTCATATCAACATCTTCAATACCATCTAAATATTCAGGTTTAGAAACTGGTCTATCTAATACTGGTGCTTGTTCTGAAACAGGTTGAACAGGTACCTCAGCACACTTCTCACCTTCCCAGAATAGTTCCATATTTCCAGTATTAGTAACTTCACCAATAACAGCAACATCTAGTTCCCATTTTTCAAAGATTTCAATAATCTTATCTTCATAACCTTTTTTAGCACAAATTAACATTCTCTCTTGAGATTCAGAAAGCATGAAGTCATAAGGAGTCATTCCCTCTTCACGTGCTGGAACTTTATCTAAATGCATAATCATTCCAGACTCAGATCTTCCAGCCATTTCAAATGAAGAAGAAGTTAATCCAGCTGCACCCATATCTTGAATACCAATAATATAATCATGTTTGAACAGTTCTAAACAAGCTTCTAAAAGAAGTTTTTCAGTAAAAGGATCTCCAACTTGTACTGTCGGTCTTTTTGACTCAGAATCTTCATCAAATGAAGCAGAACTCATAACTGCTCCACCTAATCCATCACGTCCCGTTTTAGAACCAACATACATTACTGGATTTCCAACACCTTCTGCTAAACCTAAAAAGATTTCATCAGCTTTTGCAATTCCTAAGTTAAATGCATTAACTAAGTTATTTCCAGCATAGCACTCTTCAAAACCAACTTGTCCACCAATAGTTGGAACTCCCATACAGTTACCATATCCACCAATACCTGCAACAACACCTCTTAAAAGATATCTATGTTTTTGCGCAGTTTCACTATCGCCTTCAATACCAGCGAATTGAATTAAGTTCATGCTTGCAACAGGTCTTGCACCCATTGTAAATACATCTCTCATAATTCCACCAACACCAGTTGCGGCACCTTGATAAGGTTCAATAAACGAAGGATGGTTATGTGATTCCATTTTAAATACTGCAGCATAGCCATCACCAATGTCAATTACACCAGCATTTTCACCTGGCCCTTGAATAACCCAAGGAGCTTTTGTTGGAAAACCATTTAAATATTTTTTACTAGATTTGTATGAACAATGTTCAGACCACATAGCTGAAAAGATACCAATTTCCACGTAGTTTGGATCTCTACCTAAGATTTCTTTGATATTTTCAAGTTCTTCAAGTGTTAGAGAGTGAGCTAATGCTAACTCTTCAAGATTCATCTCTTTTTGCATGATTTGCCTTAATTGAGTATATTTTAAGCGCGATTTTATCTAAATATTAATTAATTACTTATAAAAAAACTAGTTTAAAAAAGATGAAAATATTACTATTCATCCAATAATTCATCATCATTTTCTTTTGCATAATCAGGAAATAATGTACCTATTGTTTGTTCAAGCTTCTCTTTAGTTATTGGTTTTAGAACAAAATTCTTTGCCCCTGCTTTTAAAGATTGGGAAACTAATTCTTCTTGTCCATGTGAAGTTACCATAATAATTGAAATATCAGGAAGAATTTCTTTTATAAGTTTTGTAGCTTCTATACCATTCATTTCAGGCATTGTTATATCCATAGTGATTAAATCAATTCCATTTATATCTTTACAAATATTTACGGCCTCAGACCCACTTTTCGCGTCTGCAACTACTTTATGTCCTAATTCCGTCAAAAATCTAGTTATATTTTTTCTAATAACTAAAGCATCATCTACTACTAATACATTTAACATTTTATAATTCCTTCAAATTTAATTTATTAGAAAATACATCTTTGGGACCTATTACTGTTAATTGAATATCTCCATCAACAGTTTTTATTTCCGTTTCCAATATCATAGAGTTTTTATATTTAGCTAAAGATTTAGCTTCATGAATTAATATTGGAGGTGTAATATTTATTACACTATCATCAATAGGATTTTTAATTGCATTCCCAATTACTGTATTACTAACTTCACAAGCAACACTTTCTTGAATCTCAATAAGTTCTTCACCTTCATAAATTTCTCCATAACAGAATTCATCAACTAATTTTTCTAAAACAGTATCATCAAATCCCATAGCAATAATCAGTTGAACAGACCCACCAGTACCTATTAGTACTGTATTCTCTTTTAAAGTGATATGTTCAGAATTAATAATCTTTGATTCATCATTTACAACATCAATATTCATATCATCTTCCAAAAAACTCTCTAGCCTATCTATAATAGGTACTAAAAGTTGGCTGTATGTATCATACATTTCTTATCCCCTCTCTTTTATATGGTAATTTGAAAATAAATGTTGTACCTTCATCTATAATACTTTTTATTTCTACATCACCTTTAATTTTTACAAGTTCATTTTTTACAGCAGACAAACCAATACCCCGTCCTGAAACATCTGTGATTTTATCACTAGTACTAAATGATTCATAAAAAATCAATCCATAAATTCTCTCATCACTCATTTTATCAAACTCTTCTAATGATAATAAGTTTTCTTCAATAACCTTTTCTCTAATCTTTTCTTTATTTATTCCTTTTCCATCATCCGATATTAGTATCACTAAATGCTCACCATCAATTTTAAAATTACAAATAATTGAACCACTTTCATTCTTATTTAACTCAATTCTATCTTCAATAGTTTCGATACCATGATCTATTAAGTTTCTAAATACATGAATCAATGATTTAATAAATGGTTTAAAATTATGAGGTAAAATAATTGTTTCATCCCCTAAAATTTTAAAAGGATAAATTTGTTTATTTAATTTATCTGCTAAATCAACACATAATCTTGGATAAACTTGTAGTGATTGGTATAGAGTCCTTGATCTTAATTTTTGTGTTTCACTTAATAAATCTTCATAATTATCTGCATGTTTTTTATCTAGCTTACAATAATCACTGATTTTTTCTTCTAATTTAATCACTGATTTTTCATTAATTTTAATAATTGACTCTTCTTCAATAAATGTACTTCCAAGAATTGTTGAAATTATTTCTAAATCTTTTTCTAACCAACTGTAAAAGTTATTATCATTCAATAAATCCTTTAAATTATTATTTGAATAATATTTATCTTTAATATAATCTGATATTTCATTCTCAAAACTATGAAGTTTTTTTACAATATTGGACATATAAAGCTGGGCAAAAAGGCCTTTAAAAGTATGTATACTTCTATAAGTTTCACTTAGATTAAATAGTGGACTATTATTTAATTCAAATATTTGTAGTTTTGAATCTTCAAATACTCTAAACTCATTTAAAACCTCATAGAACTGTTCTGCATCACTAACTATTGTAACAACCATTTTTAAAATCTGCTGTTCATTTTTAATTCTTTGTTCTAACTTCTTTTGAGCAGTAATATTTGTAAGAATTAACATAAACTTATTATCATTTAGTCTTTTATATTCTATTGTCAATGCTCTTTTATTTAAAATAAACTCTTTTGGCAATAATGAAATATATGAATTTTGAACTATTTCATTTTCCTCATCAAAGATATCAAGTAAAGTTTGATGAAAGAACTCTTTTTTATCATTTTCATCTTTGAAGAACAAATCTACAACATTTTTACCTTTAATTTCATTTCCTAATAGCTTTTCACACTCAAGAGAATACTCATCATCAACAATCAGTTTTTTATTGAAAGATAAAAAACCTTGTTTTGCATTATTAAATAAATCTGCTATTTTTTGAGTTTTATTTGATAATTCCTTAGTTCTTTTTTCTACTCGTTTCTCTAAGTCTTTATTTAAAAGAGAAATCTCTTTATCCCTTTTTTTTAATTTTTTAATATTTAAAGAAAGTGAAGAAGTCATCTTATTAAAAGTATCTACAAGTTTTTTAAACTCATCATTAAATTGAACTTCAATATTTTCATGTAAATTATTTTTCTCTTCTGATATATTTTCTATAGAATTTGTTATTTGAGCTAAAGGTCTATTTACTCTTGATAATAAAATCCAACCAAAACTAAGTAAAAAAAATGTGACAGCAACAAGTATTACTATAATAACTAAAACTGTATTCTTTGAAGTCTTTTCAAACGAATTTATGATTTCACTATTAATATTTTTAGATATGTTAAATAATACTTCAATATTTTTAATTAATTCTTTATTGACCCTGTCTCTATTTATTAAAAGTTTATCAAGTTCATTCCTTTGTGAAAAAGAAAACTCTTTTAATGTAATTAATGAATCTTCTAACTCGCCGATTCTTATTATATTTGATGTCATTTTTAATACAATATTTTTTAACTCTTCATTTTCTAAAATATTAATAATTTCTGAAGCTTGTTTTTCTAATAGACTTCTAGCTTGTATAATTTTATTTGTTTTAATATCATTTAATTCATCTTCATTTGTTGCTATATTTATTTCTCTTGCTATTACCGTCATAGCAAGTACAGATTTCTGTAATTCACTTATATTTCGTGTTATTTTATCTTTATTACCTATTAATGCTTGCGTTATCTCAGGTAAATAAACCTCTAAAAGAGCATCTTCTTTTCTTAGTATTTTCACTAAATTACGATTACTTCTCTTATTTACTAGCTTAATCTTTCCAGAAATCAATTCTGTAAGATTCGTTATTACTTTAATTTCATTTTCTATTAAAATAAGACTATTATTAAGCCCCTTATTGTAACTAATAATTGAATAATTTAATTCACTCATATTAGTCTTAATTTCAATATATTCATCTAATAAACTACTAATATTTTCCAAAGACTTATTATAATTATCTGTATTAATATTTGATAATAAATTAACCTTTTCAATAATAGAGATTTTATCAAAAGAGATTTCATCTAACAATTCTAACTCTTTTAACTCTTTAGCTAGAACAATCTTTATTTCAACATCATTAATATTACGCATACTATTTAATATATTTTTTGTTTGTTCTTTAATTTTTACTATATCACTGATTGTAGTATTTGATTCATGAATACTATTACTAATATATATAAAAAGACTACTAATAAATATTATTGAAACTGCCATAGAAAAAAGACCTAAATATATAATCTTTTTTATTGAAAAACTAACAAATATCCTATCAATAAATTTAAACATTTTATATACCTATTTAAGTTCACTCCATTTAAATTCTACAAATTCATTATTTCTAATAATTGTAGGCCAAATAATATCACTAAACTGGTGTTTATTTTTACTAAAACTAGATTTTATTCCTATTCCAATATCTATTTCATTCATACTTTCTAATATATTTATAATATTTTCTTTTGTGATATTTTCATAAGATAATTTATTTACTGCACTTACAAAAAGTTTTGCAAGAATATACCCTTCTAAAGATACAAAATTAGGTTTTGCATCAGGCAAATATTTTTTTAAATTAATTAAATACTCTTTTACAATTGGTAAGTTTGATTTATAAAAAGGAACAACTTGCGTAACAATAACATTTGATGTAGTATCTCCTAATTCATTTTTTAGGGCTTCACTTCCTACAAAAGAAACATTCAAAAAATATGCATTTGGAAAATCTTCTTTTGCAAGTTTTATAAACTTCGAACTTGGGGCATAAGCACCTACAATAATTATTGCTTTTATATCTTCTAAACTATCAAGAATTGTACTTAAACCATCTTCAACATTTAATGTATTTCTAGTATATCTGCCATGTTTAATTTGATTAATATACTTATTTAAACCTTTTTTATTCAAGGCTCTTACAACACCATAATAACCAGCATTTCCATAGCCATCATTTTGCGTAAAAAGAGCAATTTCTTTAGGTTTAATTCCTATTGATAACAAACCATTAATCATATTTTCTGTTTCTTGGGCATAAGAAGCTCTATAATTTATTATATATCTATCAGGAGGATTTTTTCGTAAAACACCAGCTCCTGTGAATGCACCAAAAAGTAAAATCTTTTTTTCATTTGCTATAGGAACAGTTACATTTGCAGTTGGGGTTCCAACATTTCCAAGTATTGCTAAAACATTATCTTCTTCTATTAGTTTTCTCATATTTAATGCGGCGAGTTTAGGTTCATACCCATCATCATAAGCAATTAAATTATATTTATAATTAGTATTTGATTGATTGTTTTTATTAAAGTAAGTTAAAATTCCATTTTTTATATTTGTTCCAAGTTTTCCAGCAGGTCCAGAAAATGCAGCACTTATTCCAACTTTTATTTCTGAAGAAAAAACAATTGAAACGAAGAAAATAATAAAAGCAAAGATTCTCATAATGGACCCTTCTTTTTACATAAATAATTATATCATATAAAAAGAAGAATCAAAAGTTATTTATTATTTTATCCCTCTGCTAATATTTCAATTTTATTATCTTTTAACTCAATATATAATTCTTTTTTTCCTATAAAAGTATAGTATTTTGTTTTATAATCTTCATCCATTACAATTTTATACATTTGCTTTTTTAAAGAATTTGGATAAGGAGTTATATTAATATTTGAAAATTTTATTTTCTTTTTTTCTTTTTTAGAAAAGATTCTTTTTTTGTATGTCTTAAATTGATTTATCGTCATACCATCATGTCTTTTAAATGAACTAGAATAAAATTTCATATAACTATTTATATCTGATTCTTTCCATGCTTCTCTCCATTTAAAAATTGAAGATAAAATAATACTGATATCTTCTTTTGAAGCCTTTCTAAAGCTTTCATCAGAAATTAATAAAACTGATTTATTTAAATCAATTTCTTTTTCTAATTCTTCTAACCTTGGATTATCTAAGGCAATACACCCTTTTGTATAATCCTCCCTATCTTCATTTAAAGGCATTCCATGAATCCAAATTCCATGACCTTTTTTATTTAAAGTTTTATCAAAAGTATTTGGATAATTTGTAACTAATGCAAGAGGACCATAAAATTGATCAACCTTTGTTAATTTTTTAGTTAAATCATAAGCACCTGTTGGAGTTTTTAAATCACCTTCAATTTGCTTATCACCTTCTTTTTCACCAACAATTACACTGTCCCTTAAAATTAAATCATGATTTTTTTTATCAACTTTATATAAAGCGATTTCTTTTGCACCTTTTTGTGCTAAAATAAGAAACTTTTTTGACTCATAATAACCTAAATCAACATTTTTATCTAGTAAATATTTTTCCCAATAATTTTTTGTTGTTAATTCTTTTTCAAGTTGTTCTTTAACTGCATCTAAACCTTGGCTTCTGTATACATCCACTAAATCTGCGAGGATAACATTAGAGATTATCATTAAAAATAGTAAAATCTTTTTCACTTAATTTCCTTAAGTTTTTATATTGTATTTAAGTTGGGCATTGTATAATAAATCCTCTAATTTTTTAATAAAGAAGAAACGTGAAAAAAATCATTATACTTTTAATATTTACATTAACAACACTATTCTCAAACATTGTTCAAGAAAACAAGTGGCCAAGAGGGGAAACTTTTTTAACTTTTCTTGAAAAATATTCAATTCCACAAAAACTTTATTTTGATCTTGAAAAAGAAGATAAAGAACTTTGTTCGGAAATTACCGCAGACAGATACTACTATTTAATGGAAAATGATGATGGCTCATTAAACCAAGTTTTAATTCCTGTTTCAGAAGAAATTCAATTACACATTTATAAAGATTCAGATGATAAGTATAAATTTAAAACTGTACCAATTAGTTATAAAGAATATACAGAGACAATAGCTATTCCAATTACAACATCAGTTTCTGGTGAATTGCAAAAAGCAACTGGTTCTGCTGCGTTAGCAGCTCATTTGAAATCAATTTTCAAAGGCTCTGCAAATTTTAGAAGAATGCAAAAAAATGATTTTATTGCAGTTACTTATACTCAAAAATCTCTTCTAGGAAAACCTTTTGGGCAACCTGATATAAAAGCAGCTATGGTAGAGATATCAGGCAAAAAGTACTACAGAATTAAAAATAAAAAAGATGATAAGTACTATAATGAAAAAGGAAAGTCATTTACAAAAACTTATTTCTTCAAAATTCCATTAACTTATAAAAGAATTTCTAGTAAATTTACTAAAAAAAGATGGCACCCTGTTTTAAAAAGATATAGAGCACATTTAGGAACTGACTTTGCAGCACCACGTGGTAGAAAAATATTTGCAGCTGGTGATGGAAGAATTGATTTTATTGGAAGAAGAGGTGGATATGGTAAAACAATTATTATCAGACACCCTAATGGATATAAAACACTTTATGCACATCAAAATAAATTTAGAGGTGGATTAAAAAGAGGTTCAAGAGTTAAAAGAGGTCAACATATTGGTTATGTAGGAAATACTGGACTTAGTTCTGGCCCTCACTTGCATTTAGGTTTATACAAAAATGGGCGTGCAGTAAATCCAATGAAAGTAATAAGAAAGCCTGAAACAAAAGGATTAAAAGGAAAAAGCAAAAGAACTTTCCTTGCAAATGCAAAAGTAATAATAGATGGATTTAAAAACGAAGTAGAAAAAGTAGATAGAAATATTGCTACAAGATTAGATAGACTAACTTCAACTAGTGACATAGTACCAAGTAAAGATATATAATGCCAAATGAAAATGCTATAAAGGATCCCATTAAACTTCTTGAGAAGATTAATGAACTACATCCAAGTGATATAGCATATTCTCTAAAAAAGATTGAGCAAAAAAGTGAAGAAGACTTTTTTCACATACTAAAACAAATACCTGATGATATTTTGGGTGAAGTAATACTTGAACTTCCTGAAAACCTAAGAGAAGATGCCTACGAAGAGCTTTCTATTCAAAAACTTACAGAAGTTGTTGATGAACTTGAATCAGATGATGCAACAGATATTATACAAGAAATTGAAGAGCTTGATGAAGAGAAAGCAAAAGAGATTTTTGATGGACTTGAAGAAGAAGACCAACAAGAAATTGACTGGCTTAAAAGATATGAAGAAGATGAAGCTGGCTCATATATGCAAACTGAGCTTTTCTCGGCAAATGTTAATGAAACAATTCAAGAATCCATTAGTAGATTAAAAAAAGGTAAAGCTGAAGATGAGTTAGAAAATATTCATCAAGTTTTTATTATAAATGAAGAAAAAAGACTTCTTGCATCAATTTTGCTAGAGGATTTAATTATTTTTGATTTTGATAAAACATATCAAGAAATAATAAATACACATGAAGAACATCGATTTAAACCTTTTGTAGTGAATGATAAAGAAGATATAGACGATGTAGCTAAACAGTTCGAAAAATATGATTTAAGTGTTGTTGCAGTAGTTGGATATCAAGATATGCTTATGGGAAGAATTACTTCAGATGATATCTTAGACGTAATTGAAGAAAATGCAACAGAACAAATGTACCAACTAGCAGGGGTAGATGATGATTTTGAGCACGAAGATAATCTTTTTACAACAGCTAAAAAAAGAGCATTATGGTTATTTCTGAATTTAGGAACAGCTATTCTAGCATCTCTTGTAATTGGTATTTTTGATGAAACAATAAAATCTTATGTTGCACTTGCAATATTAATGCCAATAGTTGCATCAATGGGTGGAAATGCAGGAACTCAAACACTTGCCGTAATGGTAAGACAGTTAGCATTAGGTGATATAGATTTTGACAATAGTAAAGATGCAATTAAAAAAGAAGTTTTTATTTCTTTATTTAATGGTCTAATATTTGCTGTTCTAATAGGAATAATTGCATGGTTCTGGTTTAATACAGCTATGTTAGGTCTTGTAATTGCAATATCAATGATAATAAATCTATTTAGTGCTGGTTTTTTTGGAGCTTCTATCCCTTTAGTACTAAAAAAATTCAATATTGATCCGGCAATAGGAAGCACAGTATTACTTACAACAGTTACAGATATAGTTGGATTCTTTAGCTTCTTAATGCTTGCAAAAACAATTCTTCTTTAATACAACATTAGTAAATAATATAATAACACTTAATTATCAAAAAAAAATTAAATAAAATAATTTTTATAAAAATTACGATAAATTAGTTAAGTATACTTAGAAATAAGAAAGTACTATAAGGGTACAATTTATAATTAAGTTAGCTCATATGAAAAAGTAACTAAAATATGGTATAAAAATATATATTATAATTATATATACTCAAGGTAATTTATGAAAAATAATTCATTTGCTTTTTTTATTTCAGGAATCTATTTCTTAATTAGTTTTTCATGGATTTTATTCTCAGATAAAATCCTTTTTCTAATAACAAAAAATCATGAGACGATTACAACATTACATACATTAAAGGGATGGGTGTTTATCACCTTAAGCTCAATATTTATCTTCTTAGTAATTAAATTTATTACCAGAAAACATGAGGAATCAAAAGAAGAATTAGAAAAAATTCTCAACTCTTTGGCTTCTCCAATAATGTTATTAAATGAAGATGGAAAAGTACTAATGGTAAACAAAATATTTGAAAAACTAACAGGATATGAATATAAAGAAATCGATACTGTTGAAAAATGGACAAGAAAAGCCTATGGAGAGAAAGCTATAAATGTAAAAGAAATGATTGATTCATTATATGCAGTTGATGAAATCGTTGATGTAGGAGTTTTTCAAATAAAAACAAAAGATGAAAAAGAAATAAACTGGCATTTTAATACTGCACCCTTTGGCATAAAAGATGGAAAAAGAACTATTATTGCTACAGCTTTAGATGTAACAGAATTAAAAGAAAAAGAAAAAATGATGATTCGTCAATCAAAAATGGCTGCAATGGGTGAAATACTCGAAAATATTGCACATCAATGGAGACAACCATTATCAACTATATCTACTGCATCAACAGGAGTAAAACTACAAAGTGAACATGGTATTTTAACAAATGAAATACTTCAAGATTCTATGAACATGATAAATAAATCTGCACAGCATTTATCTAAAACCATTGATGATTTTAGAGGTTTTTTTAAACCAGACCAGAAAAAAGAATCTTTTCAAGTAAAACATACCTTTGAAAAAATCATAATGATTATTGGAAATAAATTTGATGGAGAAGAGATTAAATTTATTTCAGATATTGAAGATTTTCAAATTTTAAATTATAGTAATGCACTAATCCAAGTTTTTATTAATATATTTACTAACTCAAAGGATGCATTTAATGAAAAGAAAATTAGTGAACGATTCATATTTATCGATGTATCAAGAGATGAATATTCAGCAACAATCCAAATAAAAGATAACGCGGGAGGAATTCCAAGTAAAATTATAGAAAAAATATTTGAACCTTATTTTACAACAAAGCATCAAGCGCAAGGAACTGGTATTGGTCTTTACATGAGTGAAGAGCTTGTTACAAAACATATGAAAGGTAAAATAAAAGTTGAAAATAGTAAATTTTTGTATAATGATAAGAAATACAGTGGAGCACTATTTACAATAACGCTACCACTTAAAATCTAATAATTTATTTCTATTTATGTAAAGATTGAGCTACAATAGATAAAAACTCATCTTTAGTTTTTTTCTCTTTTTTAAATAAACCTCTTAATGCAGAAGTTACCGTTGTTGAACAAATCTTTTCAACTCCCCTCATTTCCATACACATATGTCTCGCATCAATCATAACTGCAACACCTTTTGGATTCAACGCTTCATGTAAGGCATCACAAATTTGCTCTGTCATTTGCTCTTGTATTTGTAATCTTCTTGCAAAAACATCAACAACTCTAGGAATCTTTGAAAGTCCAACTACTTTTCCATTTGGAATATATGCAATATGTGCTTTCCCAATTATAGGAAGCATATGATGTTCGCACATAGAGTAAAACTCAATATCTTTCATCACAACCATTTCATCATTTGAACTCGTAAAAAGTGCTTGATTTATAATCTCTTTTGGATCTTGATTATACCCACTACACATAAATTCAAATGCTTTTCTAACTCTGCTAGGAGTTTTTTCTAAACCTTCTCTATTTATATCTTCACCAACATACTCTAATATATTTTTAACAGAGTCTTCAAATTTTAATTCTTTATTCACAAATCTTCCTCTTATACTTTTAACATATCTCCCATACTCCAAATAGGAACAAAAATTGCAATAATTATCCATACAATTAGGCTCCCTATAATTATAAAAAATATAGGTTCTATCATTTGAGAAAATAATTTTAGTTTTTCATCAAATCTTTTTTTATATATGTTTTTTATTTCTTTAATAGTTATATCTAATGAATTTGTAATTTCACCAGTTCTTATTAAATTTAAAGTTATATCATCAAAAATATCTACTTGGCTAAATGCAAAGTGAATACTTCTACCATTCTTTAATAAGTTTTCTATTTCCGTAATTCTATCTAAAAGGTATTGGTTATTTAATAAAACCTTTGCCCTAGAAAAAGATTCATTAATTTCATATTTACTATTAAGCAATAATTCAACAACAGTAAAGTACAGGTATAAGCTTTTTAGCCTATACATACTACTTATAAAATATAGATTTCTAGACATAACCTTATCCATATAATATTTTATTCTAGGATTATTTTTATATATAAATACTAAAATAAAAAAGAAAATAATTATAAAAATAAAAATTACAAGAAAATAGTTCTCATAAATATTTTTGACAAAAAATAAAGATTTTGTTGCAAATGATAATTCAATAGAACTCTGTGTAAATATAAACTCAAATTTTGGAATCACAAATTTAAATATTGCAAGTAAGGAAATAAAAAAGCTAAAAATTAAAATAATGGGATATATCATTGCTTTTGTAAAATCTCTTTTTATTTCATATTCATTTTCAATCAATTCACTTAAGGATTTCATATTATCTATAGTATTACCACTATCTTGAGTAATGATAAAAAATGATTTTATTAATGGATTGATTTTAAATCTTTTTAAACTTCTTTCTATATCTATAGAATTAGAAAAAGAGCTTTCTATTGTTTCTAATAACTCTTTAATCAAAGCATTTCTTTGATTCTTAATTAGAATAGATAAAGCATCACTTAGTAATATTTTAGAATTAAGCATTAAAGATAGTTCATAAAAAACTATTCTTAAGTCTTTATCACGAATTCTCCTATTTATAAGTATTTTTTTTAAAGGTATCCCTTCTATTTTTATCTCAATAATGTTTTCAGGAAGAATCTCTGTCTCAAGATCATTGGTTTCAATAACTTTCGATTCAATGATACTATTTTTTTGATATATAATTTTATATTTCACTATTATTTACCACTTTATAAATTTCGTCAATAGTTGTAAAACCTTTTTCTACTTTATCTTTCCCATCATCTAAAAGACTAACAAAATTTATATTTTCTAAGTATTTATTAATATCATATTTTTGTTTTTTTTCAGAAATCATTGAAGAAATATTTTCATCAACTTCAAGAACTTCACATAAGGAACTCCTACCTAAAAAACCCGTAAAATTACACCTTGAGCAACTATTCTTTTTACAATATTTACATATATTAAGAACTAACCTTTGAGAAATTATATATTTTAAAGTTGTAGATAAAAGATAACTATCTGCTTTTAAATCAATAAGTCTAGATAAAGTTTCAACACTATTATTTGCATGAATCGATGCCAATACTAAATGACCTGTTAAAGATGCTTGTAAAGCTATCTCTAAAGAATATTTATCACGGATTTCTCCAATCAAAATAATATCTGGATCCTGTCTCAAAATATTTCTAAGAACAGTTTTAAAACCTAAGCCTATATCATCATTAACATACACTTGTTGAATTTGTGGAATTTTATATTCTACAGGATCTTCAATTGTAATAATTTTTTTTGTTTCCAAATTAAATTTTTTTAGAAGTGAATAAAGAGTTGTACTCTTTCCACTTCCAGTAGGTCCCGATATCAAAACTAAGCCATCTTTTAAAGTAGTGATGTTCTTAAGTTTTTCATAAATATGACTTGAAAACCCCAAGTTTTCAATATCTTTCTTTATATTTATATTATCTAAGACTCTTATTACAATTGACTCACCATTTATTGTAGGCATAATAGAAACTCTAAAATCATAACTTTTATCATTTCTCTCATGAGAGAACCTACCATCTTGTGGCAATCGAACTTGTGTAATATCAAGATTTGAAACTAATTTTATAAATGAGCTTATTCCAGTAAAAAACTCTCTTTCAAAAATATAAAATACTTTTAAAGTGCCATCAATTCTAAATCTTATTAGCATTGAATACTCTAAGGATTCAATATGAATATCACTTGCCCTTAATGTTATTGATTTATCTATTAATAAAGTAAAAAACTCTTCAATAAAAGTATGGTTTATTTCTTTTGATTCTTTTGATTGTAATACTAATCCAAAAAGTTTAACTCTATACTTAATATCACTAAGAAAAAAAAGTATTTCCTCTTTTGAGAGCTTATAACTCTTTACTAAACTATTCGTATAGATTTTTGATATTGTTGATTCATTACATATAAAACACATAAAATAAATACTCTCAGTCTTTATAGGAATAACTAAAGCTTTTCTAAGCTCATCTATATCAAAACTATTTATAAAGTTGTAATCAATTACGTTGTTAATTATTTTCATTTTTATTTATCTTTAACTTAATCATTTTTAAACCATTACTTAAATAAACACTATTATCTTTTATTTCAGTTATTTGAAAAGAATCTACACTATCTTTTATTTTTAACCATTTATTGTTTATAAGAACACTATTATCTATAATTGCAAAAAGTTTAAATTTTGTATTTATATTTTTCTTAAGACTAATAAGTTCATTTTTTATCTTAAAAGCATTTTTCATATAAAGTCTGTCAAAAATGATTTCAATTGATAATAAATCTTTTTCTTGTTTAAAATAGTTCACTTTTGAAAAACTATTATAATCTTCTATAAACTTTATAAATAAAAGTTGTTTAACAATATTAGTTTTAAGCTCAATCTTTATTGATTGTTTATTATTTGAAATTTTATTCAACTGTATTTTATTAGCTAAAATGAATTTTTCTAAATCATTTAAAATATCCAGAATTTCATTATTCATAACTACTTTATTAGAATTTGATGCAAAACTAGTTTTAATGTTACTTGTAAATTTACTTGTCTTATCTTGTGAAAAAAATACAAATATAAAAAAAATGATTAGAGGGAAAAATACAAGTTCAATCTTTATTTTTATAGATAGATTGTTAAAATTAGTTTCTAGATATTTTAAAGCTAACATGAGACTTATACTTTTTTTCTTTTTTGTTATACTGAATATCGTTAATTGAACTCTCTTTTATACTTGTTAATAATTTATATATTCCTTCTTTCTTTTTAGATTCTAAAACTAATTGAAATTTTGAGTTTTCAAATAATATTGATTTTATAAGTACTTTATTTTCTTTTGCATTTTCATAGATAACTAAAACCTCTTTAGATATATACGTAAACTTTTTATCTTTTTTTACTTTTTCTATATTTTTCTTTAGATTATTAAAATTATCTTTTTCGTATTTATCTTCAATACCTATAAAAAAATAAATAGTGACAAATACTAAAACACATAAATACAATAGATAATATACAAACTGATAATCTCTAACTGCTTTAATAAATCTATAATCAATTTTCTTACTTTGTTCTCTTAATCTTACATCTTTTAAAGGTAATACTTTTATATTTTCTATACCTAAATGATTTCTAATAAAAATCTTTAAATCGTCTAGTTTTAGATTTCCTTCAATTTTTTTAAAAAATAAAGGCTTATTGTTTTGATATACAACAAAATAAGTATCGAAGATGACTAACGTTTCTTCTTCCGAATCAACTAAAAATATTTCTGGTACTAAATTATTATTCATTTCAAATAAAAGTATTTGATAAGTAAGTATATGTTCTATAAAACTATAATAGATATATGTTTTTGAGTTTACAATTATATTCTTAGATTTTAAAGAAGTAAGAAGAAAGTTTTTAATATGTTTATAAGAGATTACTTCACTGACTTTTATTTCAAAAACTTCAATAATAAATCCTTTTTATAATTATAATAAGGTATATTATTATTTAAAGCTTTAAAAATAGTTTAATTTAATATATAAAAATATTATTTAATTAAAAAGTAACGTCATAGCCTAACTCTTTTAGACCTTGTTTATTTTTAGTCCACCCTTTTTTAACTGATACAAATAATTCTAAGTAACATTTTCTACCAGTAAGCTTTTCAATTTTAAGTCTTGCATCTTTACCAATTCTTTTTATTGCAGTTGCCCCTTTGCCAATTATCATACCTTTTTGAGTACTTTTTTGAACAATAATAGTAGCCTTTACAACATCTAAATCATCTTTTTCTTCAACTTTATTTATTAAAACATCTGTTTCATATGGAA
>Ga0193963_1000542_pt1 | contig 19642 bp, 17 predicted proteins | sample FB_6_MG_FD_140359 | JGI IMG/M metagenome (GOLD analysis project Ga0193963, IMG submission 140359) | Microbial mat bacterial communities from the Broadkill River, Lewes, Delaware, United States - FB_6_MG | ecosystem: Environmental > Aquatic > Freshwater > River > Microbial mats | place: USA...
ATCACATAGTCAAACCGAAGCTTAACCCGCTCCAGGGCGGCGGGCCGGGTATGTATCCACATCAGGTCGTCATAAAACAGCGGGGCAAAATAGTTCAGCTTGGTCTCAATGATGGGATAGACAAACCCGTTTTCCTCAATTTCCCGGTAGGCATAGGCGATATCCCGCATCAACGCCGCCCTGCCCTGCTCAAAAAATCTTAAATAATTGGCATGGTAAACCACCTGGGAGCGATCCGTGTCCGCATAAAGGGTTCTATGGCTGGTTCGGTGCCAGATAAGCCCTGTGGTTTGGTCCTTTACATACGCGGCGTTTTCATCCGTAATTTCGGGTTTAAACGGTTTTGGTTTCATAATCTTACACCCCCTTGAATACGATGCAGCAATTGGTTCCGCCAAACCCGTAGGCATTGGACAAAAGAAAAGAGTGCGGGTGGGCCCTAAAGGTATCCGGCACAACATCCAGGTCGTCAAAGTCAGGGGTCGAGCGATGGTTGATGGTGGGAAGCACCATACCCATCTGCATGGCCTCAATGCTTAATGCAGCCTCAATGGCGGCTGCCGCCCCCAGGGTATGGCCGATCTGGGACTTGTTGGATGATACGGGAATCTGCCCTAAATGGTGCCCGAACACCTGCCTTAAACAGTCTGCCTCGGACAGGTCACCCTTGAAGGTGGAGGTGCCGTGGGCATTAATAGACTGGATATCCCGGGGGGCAATTTGCGCATCGTCAATGGCCTGGTGCATGGCCCGGACAATGGTTTCAAGATTGGGGCTGGTAAAATGAAAGGCATCCGAGGTCCAGCCCACACCGGCCACTTCGGCCCGGGGTTTAAGACCATGGGCCTTTGCCACCTCTTCTGCGGCCAGCACCACCACGCCACACCCTTCGGAAAGCACCATGCCCTTGCGATCGCAGCTGAACGGACGGCTGGCCTGACCCGGGTCATCATAGGCCCGGTCTTCGGGATTGATTTTTATGGTGGCCCCCATATTGGCAAAGCCCTGGACAATCTCCGGCACCAGGGGCGTATCCACACCACCTGCCAGCACAACATCCACATCACCGTCCCGAATCATCCTGGCCCCCATGCCGATGGCATGGTTACCCGACGCACACGCCCCCTGGGGGGAGAACAAAGGACCTGTAAAGCCTAAATCAATACCGGCTTTGCTGGCCGGCATGTTGCCGCACAGGTTGGGCAAAAGATATGGACTGACCCGTAAAGGGCTTACATTGGCATATTTCTCCGAAGCAATCTTGAAAGCATCCATACCGTTCAAAGCCGAACCGATCAGACAAGCGGTCCGCCGACCGATATCGGGTTCCATGACAATGCCTGCATGGGCCAACGCTTCCCGACACACGGCCACGGTCAACAGCACAAACGCCGCATTCCAGTTATGGGCCTCTTTTTTTTCAAACATCCCGCTTGCCACAGGATCCCAGTCCGGGATCTCTCCCACCACATTACTTAAGCATTTTACCTCACACCGGGTGATCTTTCTGAAACCGGCTTTGCCGGCCACAGCATTTTCAAAAGTCCGGTCAAAGGTGGCCCCCAACGGGGTGGCCGCCCCATACCCCAAAACAAAAACCCGTCGGTTCAATGGTGCTTTCATGGTCTTATCTCTATTCTTTCAACAATGTTGCAGTACAATGCAGGCATTGCACCCGCCGAATCCAAATGCATTTTTCAACACATACGACTGGTCCAGGCGTCTTGCATTGTCCGCCACGCAGTCAAACGCCATGTCAGGATCCGGGTCATAGTTAATGGTGGGGAGAATCTGCCCGTCAATCATCCCCTGGACGGCAAAAATGGTCTCAATGGCGCTGGATGCGCCCATGGCGTGGCCGATCAAGGATTTATTGGCGGTCACCGGCGGGATCTTTTTGCCAAACACCGCCGACAGCGCATCATACTCCACCCTGTCCCCCACCTGGGTGGCGGTGGCATGGGCATTGACACTGGAAACCGCTTGCGGGTCAATACCGGCATGCCCAAGGCTTAATTCCATGCACCGGGTTACCGTTGGCAGATGGGGCGCCACCACATGGTGGGCATCCGAGGTCATGCCCCATCCGGCAAGGGCCACCTGATATGCCAAGCCCCAGCTCTGGGCAAACTCCCGGGCAGCCAAAATCACGGCCCCGGCCCCTTCGGAGACCACGAATCCCCGCCGGTTCTTGGAAAATGGACGACTTGCCGCCCGGGCCGGGACATTTTCCCCGGGCTTTGGATAAAAAGTACCGTTCATGGTGGAAAACCCGGCAATGATGGCAGGCACCAGGGCAAAATCCACGGCACCGCAGATGACCACATCGCAAAGGCCCTGTTCAATGAACATGGCGCCGATGATCATGGAGGTGGCCCCTGTGGCACAGGCTGAAATGGTGGCGGTGATGGGGCCTGTGGCACCGGTAAGAATGGAAACCTTGCCCCCCACCATGTTGATGCAGGCATTGGGGTTGGTAAAGGGCTTGGGCAGCCGGTTCTCTCTGACCAGCCTGCGGTCCGCCGCCAGCACGGCATCCACCCCGCCCAGGGCGGAGCTGTAGGTGATGGCGATTCTGGGAGCAATGTCAGGGGTAATCTCAATACCGCTTCGCTCAATGGCCCGGGATGTGGTCAACATGGCATGCTTGAAAATGGGCGAAGTCCACTTGGCCCGTTCCCTGGGTTTGAGAAAAGGGTAGTCCAGATCATCGATGCTTTCCACTTCGCCTGCAATACGCACGGGAAAGTTGTCATCCATGGGAAACCGGGTCAGCGGACCAATACCGCTGTCACCTTTCAGCGCCTTTTCCCAGGCATCAGGCAACCGGGTTCCCAGGGCGGAAACCGCGTCATATCCTAAAATTACGGCCTGTCTGTTTGATGCGCCCAAGGAGATGTCCTTTGTTTTTCAGTTAAAATCATTCCGGCTTGTTCCATGAGCCCTGCCGTAGACACGTTTTCTTTATCATAATCGGGCTGGATCGTACCGGCAAGTTCAACGCTGATGGTGCCGGAAAAATCTGTGTGAAATAAAAACCGGCCGGGTGTGAACAGCTTATCGGTATTGCGGATCACCAGTACATTTATGGGGGCTTTGCAATACCTTGCCAGTTTAAACACCCCACTGTGAAATGCCAGAACACCCGTCCCCGCGTTGCGGTTACGGGTACCTTCGGGAAACACAAAAAGAATCCCGCCCTGTTCAAGAAAGGATGCAAGGGTCTTGGTCTGCTTTACCATCAGACCGGCCATCCGCCCCTTGGACATGGACGGAATATAGCCCGCCGCCCTTAATACCCACCCGAACACCGGCACCTTGAAAAAGGTAGCTTTAACAACGGTTTTATGACGCCGGAACAAAGCGATCATCATCAAAGGATCCAGATAGGAGACATGGTTGCAGACAATGATACAATTTTCAAGACCGTTGACTTTAGGGTCAATGTGCAGCCCAATGCCCGGTAAAGCCACGCGAACCAGGACAAAAAAACCTTTGTAAAACAAAGAATTAAGACATTGGATGGCCGCTTCCCGGATGGGCGGACAAACAAAGGCGATCAGGTAAAACGGGGAGAAAAACAGAATAAATCCAAAAATAAAATAGCCCCAGAGCAGCAGTGTAATGACCAAATCCCGGATAAAAGTCAGAAAAGCGAACCCCTTGGGTTTTGTTTCGTTCCCAGCGTTTGAAAATTGGGTTTCCATCAGTTGAATTTCTTTAATACAAGGGCGGTATTCACCCCGCCAAAGGCAAAATTCTGAACCGATGCCGTGTTGATCTTCTCATCCAGCAGCTGCCTTGTATGGTTGATCATGGCACAGGATTCATCCACGGTGTCAAGATTAAGGGTGGCCGGGATAAACCCGTGTTTCATCATCATCAAAGTGATGATGGTCTCAATGGCACCGCAGGCGGCAATGGTATGGCCCATGTAGCTTTTCAGGGCTGTCACCCGGGGCTTATCGCCATACACATCATGGATGGCTTTTGCCTCAATGGTATCTCCCTGGCGGGTGGCCGTGGCATGGGCGCTGATGAAATCAACTTCCTCGCCGGTGATTCCCGCATCGGCCAGGGCCAGGGACAAGGTCTGGGTAATCCCGGCCAGGTTGGGCAGAATCATGTCCCCACCGTTGTTGTTGGTGGCAAATCCCACAACTTCACCCAGGATGGTTGCACCGCGATGTTTGGCATGTTCCAGGGACTCCAGCACAAGGGCACCGGCGCCTTCGCCCACCACCAAACCATCCCGCCGGCTGTCAAAGGGGCGCGGGGTGAGATGCGGGGTGTCATTGAACCGGATGGAGCAGGCCCGAAGGTTGTCAAAGACGGCCACGGTTGAGGTGTCATACTCGTCGGCACCGCCGCACACCATGGCATCCTGCATGCCGAACCGGATGGCTTCGTATCCGAAACCAATGGACTGGCTGCTGGTGGTGCATGCCGTACACGGACTGATGACCCGGCCGGATATGCCGAACATCTTTGTGATATTAACGGCCGTGGTGTGGGCCATGGATTTTAAAAAGTCGGCGGCATTGATACCCGGATCGCCGTCCTTGCCGCCCTGAAAATAGGTTTTCATGATCTCGCGCTGGACAAAGGGGCTGCCATGGATGGAGCCGAAAGCCACCCCGACCCGTCCCGAGGTCAGAAATTCCTTATCCAGACCGGATTGTTCAATGGCCCGCCGGGCGGACTCGCAGGCAACAAACGCCACCGGCCCCATGGTTTTTCGATGATTGCGTTCAAAGGGATAAGTCTTGGGATAATCAATCCGGCCATAGACACCGGACTGGATAAATCCGGACAAAAACCCGTCATCTTCAAGTTCTTTAACCCCGGAAATGCCCTGGGTCAAATGCCGGATGATCTCATCTTCCGTATCTCCGATGGGGGAGATGACGCCATACCCTGTTATAACAACTCTACGGTTCATTTTTCCTCAGCCTTCGTCCATTTCAAACAAGGCCGCAACTGCAGCCCTGTCATACTTCCCGGAACGGGTCATGGGCATGTGATCGACAACCTTAATCCTCCGGGGATGGGCGACTGCCCCAAGCCGACCGGAAAGAAATTGCCGTATATCCGTATGGGTGCAGTTCCCTTCCACAAGGGCACAGATATCAAAGGCCCTGCCCCGGGGAACGGCCCGGGCCAGAATCAGGACATCCCTGATACCGTCCATTGTCTTCAAAACCGCCCCAACCTGATCCAGGTCCACCCGAATGCCGGCAATTTTTACAACCGTATCTGATCTGCCAAGGATGGCAAAGGTGTTGCCTGAATGTTGTTTCACCCTGTCCGGCACCAGATAAAAGCCCAAATCATCCCGCACAATTTCAGGTGAAATAAAAGGGGAGCGGATCTTTAAAGTCTCTTGTGCAATATGGGCTTCAATAACTGTAAAAGGAGAGAAAAAGGGCTCGTCACGCCCCCGACATCTAAAGGCAATGCCGCCGGTTTCCGTTGACCCGTAAACCTCCATTAAAAAAACGTTGTTCCTTTGGCGAAAATCCCTTTCATCCGCTTCGTCCAGAACACCTGCCGAAGAAAAGGCCAGGCGCAGACCATGGTCCGGGAAATCATGCCCTTTCAAGGCTCTGAAATGAGCCGGCACACTAACGAGAATGGTTGCCCCCGTATCCGTGACCAGATTGACAATCTCATGGGGAAATCCGCAGGTTTGATCGGCCACCCTTGCGCTTGCCAGCAAAGGGACAGCCACGGAAAACAACAGGCCGTAAATATGATAAGGCGGCACCGTGGCAACCACCACATCATCTTGACAAATGTCATGCACACCCACATGGAACATGGCTTCGCCCATGATATTTTCCACGGTCTTTGTCCAGACGTTCGGTTTCCCGGTGGAGCCGCCGGTATACAGTTTAAGCAAGGGCGCATCCGGATTAATGGCGGCACTTAAGGATATGGGATCAGGGCTGTGGTCATCCGGGGTAACGACAAGTTCTTTAAACCGTTCAGGCAAGGTCCTGCCCGGATCGGTCACCACCCGTGTATGTGCCGGGTCACTTGCCAGATCCATAAGCGCCGCGTCCGAAATGTCATGGGGCAGGATCAGTATGGGGCCGCCGGCCAGGGCTGCAATAATAGCGGCAGCGATGACAGCCCGGTCCGTGGTAAATATGGCAAGGTATCCCCTCTGGTCATGTGTTGCAGGGCATCCGTCAAAAATGGCGTGGGCCATGGCATGGATATCTGCATAGGTGTACCGGCCGCAAAAAGGTCTGTCAGGCGCACCGTTCCCTTGTAAAAGATCGGCCACGGCCTGTTCAGTCAAAAGATGAAATCCATTCGTTTTCATGAATCACTGACCCGGGCAAAAAAATTCAGATGCCGTCAGAAAATATTTCAAATTTTTATACACCCGTAAGTTATCATTTTTACACGCAAGGCCACCAATGAAAGGCCATGGTAGATAAGAGGCTGTGAACTGTCAAGGATAAATCAGGACGCCTTTGGGGTGATTTACACTTGTTAGATGTCCTGATACATGATGGGGGCAAAACGTATCTTCCGATCAGCCGGAATGCCGGGTTCCGGCCATGGAATGGAAGCACGCAATGAACCGCCGTCCCATGCCGGAACAATATTACTTTTGAATGTATCCGTTATTTTTCGTATTTAATTTTAACTTTCAATTTTTTCAAATCATCCGGTGTGAAGGGTTCTGCATAAAGCGCCATCTGGACAAGCGGTTTTGTCTTTGGTTCAAAAACCACCCATTTATCCCCTTTCTTTTCCAAAAAGGGCCAATTCAACAGATCCGGAACCACAGGAATAATTCCTTTGTAAAATTCGAGTTTGCCGTCCTTAAATACGGCCGGGGTGAATTCTTTGGATGACGCAAGGGCTTTGACCGCTTCCGTGGCGTGGCATTGCTCGCATTTTCTTCCTTCTTTCATAATTGAATGGGTAAAATAAGGCACGTAAGAGACAAACGGTTCGTTGTTTTTTCCAACTAACGTCTGCATGGTGCCGCTTGTAACTTTTCCTTTGTATTTTACCAAAAGCAAAAAGTCTTTGGCTTTGGTTACAAAGCTTTTAGGTTTGCATTTTGTCTCAGCAAGTACACCAAAGTGGCAATTATAACATGTCATGGAGTTTTGCACATGACACGCGTTGCATGCCAATTTGCCTTTATGGACGGTATGGGACCTGGTGTCGGGAAGCGCGGGATACGCTTCCGCGTCTCTTGTATGACAATTTGTACATGCCGTATCCATTGCACCGTCCTGTCTCATACTGCTGTAAACTTTTCCATCTCCGTGAACCTCTTTTTTGCTGTGACAATCCATGCAGCCCATGTCGTTTGCTGCATGGACGCCCTGGCATGCGTTTATCTCATCATATTTTTTTGTGGCTTTCTCACGGGCATGGCATTTAAGGCAGGTGTCACTTGACCGGGCTATTTGGGTTGAGTAAACAAGCCCCTCTTCTGTTTTCTGGAGGTGACAATCATCACAACTTTGGACATGACAATTTTTACACCCAAGGGCGTCATACGGCACGCCGGTTATGGCCATAAAGCCATCCTTGGCCTCATACCAAGACCGCATGCCTTCACCAGTGTGATGTAGGCTTAACAGGGAACATTCCTGTTTTTCTTCGGCATCGGCAGGCTGCCCGGACATAATCAGAAATGACACTAAAAATAGAGTAAAACAAAATCGGACCTTCATCTTTTCTTTTTCTCCTTTCTTTTGTTAGCAACGCCCCAGAGCAAAAGACTTTACCCGGACCATTTACTAATAAATCGTTCAAATAAACGCGCACGACGAATCTCTCAAACCTCAATATATTGCGTTGAATTTAATTAGGTAACACAAAACATTGGACGGAATCCTAATTATTAATTCCGCCCAATGTTTTTCAAACTTTAGAGAAAAAGTCAATCAACAATCACAGCGATTGCATTGTCGAACTGCCTTTCCATTACGATTCAAAATTAGTCTTAAATTATGTCGTTCTGAAGACAAGCAAATGATTGGACAATCAAATGGCAATAATTTTGTAGGACAAACACGGACATCAAAAAGAGAGTTGCGCTGATTTACGATAGAACTATCAGCGTCTATGATTGAATCAATTCTGTCATGAATCAGGTCTAATAAACCTGCTTAATGGCAGAACGTAATACCAGGAACACCAACTGTACTTAAATTTTAAGGAGACTGAAGCATGAAAAAAATCTTTAAAAAAAGCATGATCGCTCTTATGGTTGTATTGTTTAGTGCTACTCTGGTTATGGCTGCCGACCGGGACAGGGACCGGAAGAAAGATGGGTCCTGCGACAACGACTGCTCCTACTACTACTGCCAATAGGAATACCGTATTCAGGCAGCGTTTATTGAGCTGACACTCAACAGCCGATTTTCGGAAACCAATGTTTCCCCAAATCGGCTGTTGCTGTTTTTATAAGAAAGGCTCAAAAAGTTGTTGAATTACTTTCTTGCTTCGTTGTGGGCTTTATCTCGGTGTTGATATGTCAGGTCAGCCCATGGCTGTTATAAAAAAGTCTGTTTAACCTACAAAGATCTTTCAACTTTCGTTGCGGGCTGAGCCTGGGTGGGGATAGACCAGGCTGGCCCATGGCTGTTTTATATGAAAGAACCACCAACGACCTGAATTCTTTCATGGTTTGTTGTGGGCACGCTGACGACCGTTCAAGGCGGCCCATGGCCGTTATACAAAGCTTTATTTTACCGCAAATGGGTGAACTGATAGCTATTTCCCAAGCCCATTTAGGATAGGCCCGGGACCGGAAAGTGGAATTATTTAAATGAGGAAAATTAAAAAATGAAATTAAAACCGATTTTTTTACTGACAATTATTTTATCGCTGATTTATTCATCATCCTGGTGTCAGGAACCAACTTATGGGCATGGAGCCAATGCTTTTATAGAAACCGGGGTAACCCAGCCGGATCGTATACCAACCTGGTATGCACCAATGGTGGCCATGCCGTATGCTCCCGTGTTTGAAATGCTTGCAACCAAAGGCACCCAGGGACGCTACTATCATCGGACTTACGCATTAACGGTAAAAGATGTTATCAAATGGCATGGTCATGACTGTGAGGGAATAACCCATGTGAGCAATTGCTGTAGAATCGCTTTTGATATCCTTTTTCCTGACGGAATCATAGACCGGAGTGTGCTTAAAGGAATTTCAGGAACAGGCCCCTGCTGGTCGGACGGACTGGCTTTTCTAACCGGCGCACGTATTCAATACGGCAATCTGGGATTCTTTAAAGATAAAAAGTATAATCATGCGGTTATCCTTTATCGCGAAGATACGGGCGTCGCTGTTCTGGCAACGTGGAAAAAAGGAATCAATAATATTCCCAACGAACCGGTTGCCCTTCCGGGTGAAATCACATGGACGCCTAAAGTTGATATGCAGGAAGTTATTGATTTAAAAAAGGTCGTCAAAAATGCAAAAGGAAAACCTGATCCTTATCAGGTTGATCTTATGCGTTATTATCAATGGCGGCATGTTAACGATGTCCTGAGTCACCCACTTGATGACAGTTATCAGGCTAAAATTATAGAAAATTTCAAATGGGAAGATTGGATTGACACAACGAAAACCATCCCCAATCCCCATCAACGCGGTGATATCCGTCTAAAAAATTATCCTTACCGTGAAAAACCTGTTTTAGATAAAAAATAGCTCTATTAAAAGTAACAAATTAGGGCACGACCAATCCCGCAAGCCGATTTTCCGGAAATGGAATGTTTCCGGGAAATCGGCTTGCGGCTACTATACAAGGCCTTGTTTCACCGCATAATGGGTGAACTGAGAGTTATTTTCCATACCCATCTTGGCCAGAGCCCGGGACCGGTTGGTACTGATGGTTTTAACGCTTAGGCACATTTCCTCGGCGATCTGGGATACGGTTTTTCCTGCAGCAATCATGACCATAACCTGGTATTCCCGGTCTGAAAGATTTTCATGAAGTGCGCGCTCAGATTTTTTCTCCAGATACACCGCCATCTTTTCCGACAACGAGGCACTGATGTATTTGCCGCCACTAGCCACTTTCCGAATAGCTTCAACCAGTTCCTCGGGAGCACTGTCTTTGGTCAGGTATCCGGACACGCCGGCTTTGATGGTCCGGATAGCATACTGTTCTTCCGGGTAAATGCTAAGCATCAAAATCGGCAGATCCGGCTTTTCCTTCTTCACCTGTTTCAGCGTATCCAGCCCGTTTCCGTCAGGCATGCTGATATCCAGCAGGACCACATCCCAGTCCCCTTCACGGATCATGGCCAAAGCCTGCGCCCCGCTGGCCGCCTCACCGGCTACGGTCATATCCGGATTATTGGCCAGAATCTGTTTGAGTCCCTTGCGCACAATGGCATGATCATCTGCAATAAGAATTTTCAGCATTTATGTATCTCCCTTTGGAATCCAGGCCCTAAGAGTTGTGCCTTGCGCCCTTTGACCATGAATTTCAAGTTCACCCCCCAGGCGTTTCACCCGTTCATGCATACCAATAACACCAAAAGACCGGGTATCAACAATCTGAGATTTTGTAATGCCGACGCCATTGTCACGCACTTCCATCACAAGGGCATTCGATGTCTCCCACAAACCGGCCGTAACCTGTGTTGCACTGGCATGGCGGGCAACATTTGTCAAGCCTTCCTGAAAAACACGGAAAAGCGCAACGGCCTGGTCCTGTCGGGGAACAATATTTTCCGGACGTGAAAAGAAATAGGAGGAAATTCCTGTTCGGTCCGAGAACTCTTTGGCCTGCCACTCCATGGCTGCGGACAGACCAAAATCATCCAGAAGGACCGGGCGTAGCTGAGATGATATCTTACGGACAGAATCAATCGTCTCACCGATCAACCTGAGCATAATGCCGATTTTATCCTGAACCCCAGGCGCATCCCCGGGCAGCTGTCCTTTAAGCCAGTGAAGGTCAATTTTCAGGGCGGTCAGGGCCTGGCCCAGTTCATCGTGAATTTCCCCGGCAATTCGCTTGGCTTCTTCTTCTTTGGTCAATTGAATATGAAGCGCCAGCTCTCTTAGGGCCTTAGTCCTCTCCTCCACCAAATTCTGAAGACGGGTCCGATGCCGGGTCAACTCCTGGGCCATGTCATTGAATGATTCCGCCAAGGCGCCGATCTCATCGGCACTTCTGATTTCCAGAAGTGCCGGATAGTTTCCCGCAGCAAGCTGTTTTGTGGCGTCTATAATCCGTTTGATAGGGGCAGCTATAAACGAGGCCAGCGCATACGCCATGATCCCCCCCAGGGTAATGGCAATTGCCCCCAGCATTAAAATTTGTTTAATGGCTGTGCGGATTTCATTTTCAACCGCCATGTATGAATATCCCAAAAAAACGTTTCCCAGCAACGCGTCTGCGATCCGGACCGGAGCGGACAAATCAAGATGGCGCGCCAGGGGTTCAAGCTGATACAGGGAAATGTTTTTACTCACATATTCAAGGTCACTGTGCATCACAATTTGACCTGTATTGTCCACAATCATGACATACAGCACATATTCCTGGGCCATGGAATGATTTACAAACCGTCTTAAAGTGGGCAGGTCACGGCTGAGCAAAGGACTGGCAGTAAACCTGGCCAGATCAGCCGCCAGGGCATATCCGCGCTTGTGCAACTCATTTTCAAGCGTCCTTTTTTCACGGAACGTCGTCACAACACCGGTGCCGAAGACAAGCACCACGACCAGGCATTCGATCAGCGCAGTTAGCTTCAGCCGCAGCCCAGGTTTGGTCATGTCAGGAATTTTCATCAAAACCGCTTCAGCGTCAATCTATCTGCATCCGTGTCAGCGATTTCCGAATTTGGCTCAAATCCTGTGCCGATGCCTTGCGAAAACCCCCAAGATCCGCACTTTCCAGAATGCGACGGTGTTCTGAATCCTGAAGGTCAAGATGCATCAAGGCACGGGTCATCATTACCATATCATCAATCTTGACATATTTGCTGCCACTGAAAATTTTTGTAGGGACTGGGGCGGTTGCGGCTATCACAACAAGCTGTCCGACATCCAGGCCAAGCTCCGACTGCCGGTCCCCATGTTCCTGAAGAAAATGATCGCAGACCACACCGGCATCAACGACGTTTAAAAACACATTAAATGCCACATCCTCACAACATCCTTTATTGGAATAATCCAACAGATCCCGGTCGATCTGAAGCCCATTCTTTTCAAACAGATGCCTGGCGGCAATCCATCGTGGTGATGACAGTTTTGAACCGAACATGACGGTTTTGCCCTTAAGCTCCAGGATATGTTTCAGGCCGCTGTCTTTTCGAACAATAATGACGCCGCTCTGGGTGGTTTCTTTATCCAAGGTCAAGGCCTGCAGAATATAGGCGTTACTGTATTTATCCGCCAATTTGACATACACATGGGGGTCCTGAATCACGAAATCAAGGCTGCCGTTTTTTAATGCCCGTTCATAACCGGCCAGATCATCATGAAAAACCAGAGAAATATTCAATCCGCTGGATTGTTGAAGATAGGCCACCAGTGGATGAAATTTTCTAAAACTGTTGGCGGCATCCGTGCAAGGGAATATGGATATTTTCAACTCCCTGGACAAAGGCTGGGCATAACCGGGGAGGCAAAGCAATAAAACAAACGATATAATGGCCCAAAGCAGTCTTGCACCTCTTAGCTCACTTTTGTAGTCATTTCCCCTAACCAATATTTTTTGAAAAATAGTCAATTGCATTTTCGATCTCATCTTTTTTTAACTTAACTGCCAACATGGAAAGCACCGTAGAAACAGGGGCAATAACTGCGATTGCGGCAAAAAGATAACCCAGAAAAAGCCGGACCCGGAATTTTCGGGCGGGATTACCTCTTTTCCCTTTCTTAAGAATAAATTTTGACCAAACTTTAAAAATTGTCTGGATGCGTTTTTCAAAAAGTATATATTGCGGCACCACAGTGACTGCGCCGTGCTCATTAAGGGTTTCCTGAATCGGGCCGGGATCATTTTTCTCCAGGGCGTCCATCAGAATCCGGCCAAACTTCGAGGCGTCATGAATATCCCGGTTTGATATGCCTGCATCCGGCAAAAGCCCAAGACATATTTTTTTCTTCCCGGACAACATCCAAACGGCAATCGTTAGAACACCAAGCAGATTATTGGTTCTATCCCCAAGAACGATATTGCCGAACAAGCGGCCGCCTGATTTAATAATTTTTTGTTTCACTGTCTCATGGGCCAGCAGCCACATGTTTCTGCACCCTATGATTGTCAAAACAGGCCGGTCTTTCATAACCTTTGCTTCAGGGGAGTTGAGAAAAGCATTGATGGGCAGCGACGGAGCAAGGAACCAGACCTGGTATGCAAGAATAATTAGATCATAGTCCTCATTTGGATCAAAATGAACAGGCTCTATTTCACAAGGTATCCCTTCGACAGATTCAGGAAAGACATCACAAAACTGCGTAGCCGTCCATGGAAAAGGAAACGCCGGTTTTGGTTTGATTTGCTCATAAATAATAGAAACGGTTTCATTCTTTTTGAAGGGTGCCGTTACAGACTTAACGATATCGGTCAATTGACCGGTTTGTGAATAGTGTATGATCAGTATTTTTTTCATTTTGTTATACTTTGTCCGATGGTTTCCAGATTGGCAGATAAATTAGGAGGAGGCAATTGTGCAATTATCCGTTTTCAGATGGGTCATTGGCCCGGCATCTTATAAGGGTGTGTCCGGTTCCAAGTCCGTCATCAACCGATTCAATGCGCAACCCCGCCGTTTTAATGAACTCTTCTATCTTGGAAAAACGGTACATACGGCTGTTCCCGTTTGCCATGGCTGTAAAATAAGGTGAAGAATTAATCAAACAATATGCTGCAATTTCAAACTGTTGACGATCCCAATATGTATCCAGAATAAACAAGTTACCTTGGGGTGCCAATGCCCCCTTTCCCCGTTCAAGCAGGCTGACAATTTGCTCCTCGGAAAAACAGACCAGAAATTGACTCATCCACACCGCATCAAAACCGCGGGGAAACTCGGAACTTGGATCCAGCAGATCACAAATAGGATATTGGGTGATCCTGTCACCTACCCCTTGTGCAACGATATTCTCTTTTGCCTTGGCAAGCTGTCCGGGCAAATCCATCATGGTGACATGGACATCCGGATTATGGAGAACACATTGGATGGCGAATTTTCCGGTATTTGCGCCGATGTCCAGAAGAGACCGGGGTTTAAGGTCGAAGACATACGGCAATGCGTCAGGAAAGGCAGCGTCACTGTAAAAGTGGTCAAAGGCAAACCAACTTTTTTGCGCTTTGGCAGGCAACTGGCTTAATGCTTCGTAAATTGTGGGCCACCGGCCAAACACTTCCAATCCCGAGGGTTTACCTTCTTCAATCGCCTGATCCAATCGAAAAAGCCCCTCATAGCAGACGTCATGGATAAAATCCATGTTCACTTTTGTCAATTCATCATTGAGCAGAAAATGTCCGACCCTGGTTAATACATAACAATCATCTTTCATCTCCAGAACGTCCTGGCTAAGTCCTGTTTCGCACAGAACAGTTACCCCGTAACAGGAGACACCTGTTTGCTCTGCAATATCTTCGGTTTTAAGTCCGGTCTTTCCGGCAGCTTCGATAACTTTGAGAATGTTCAAATCTCTCAGCAGACGAACTGCCTGGAATACCACGGGGGCAAAGGCAATTTTCTGTGCCTCATAACGCGCCTTTAGTGACCTTTTTTTACCGGAATCAAATTTTTTATCCACTATTCACCTCATAAAAACTACATGATCAAACAAAGACAAGACAATTAAGGACCGCATATTAAATGACTTGAACGAAATAGCTTGCCTTTTGCCCCATCTACTTTGTTGTATTAAAGGCCCAATAGGCCTGCTATTCAATCTCTAATACGCCTTGTAGACAAACCAAAATTCGGCGTTATTTCTGCCCAACTCATTTAATCTGCGATTCTAAGAGGAAAAACTATCACAAATATGATTTCAGATACAACAAGATCTTTCCCCTTTTTTCCCTTGCCTTTTATGATTTGATTGGGATATTTTTATTGGTTTGAAATTTTTAATGTACAAGGGTGAAATAACACCCAACAAACAGGAACAAACAGATGACCCAACCGGTTTATATTAATGATTTGTCCGTTTTTCTACCCAATCAGCCTGTATTAAACAGTCAGATTGAAGATGTCCTCGGCCGGATCAATGAGATCCCCTCCCTGACCAAAAAAACAATGCTGGCCAATAATAAAATTGAGAAACGGTATTATGCGATTGACCCATCAACCGGAAAATTCACCCATAATAATGCCCAACTCGCGGCCCGGGCGGTGCAAAAGCTGAGCCCCTACCCCGGGTTCACACTTGATGACATCCAGGTTTTAAGCTGCGGCACCACAAGTCCGGACGTGATCATGCCCGGGCATGGCATGATGGTGGCAGGAGAACTTACGACGGCACCCTGTGAAGTTGTCTCCACATCCGGTATCTGTCTAAGCGGAATGACGGCATTAAAATATGTCCAGATGTCCGTTGCAAGCGGTGCCTCAACCAATGGCATCTGCACAGGTTCGGAATTGTCCTCGTCTTTCATGCGGGCCAATTTTTTCAACCTGGCCGTGGACCCGGATGCTGATATCGCCAGTGCGCCCCTCCTTGCATTCAATGCCGACTTTCTTCGCTGGATGCTTTCCGACGGTGCCGGGGCGGCCTTTCTTGCCAATACACCGAATCCCCAGGGCATTTCATTAAAAATTGAGTGGATTGACATGGTCTCCTATGCCGGAGAACTTCCCACCTGCATGTATGCCGGGGGCAGGCAGAATGACGACGGCTCCATATTCGGATGGCGGGAGGCCAATTCCTGCAAAGAGGCCTTGAATGACAACCTGCTTGCCGTTAAACAGGATACCAGGCTGCTGAGCCGCCATATTGTGAAAACCATGGGACAAGCCCTTGGAAGCATTACCGAAAAAAGGCAGTTAGCGCCAGAAAGTGTCGACTGGTACCTGCCCCATTACTCATCACACTACTTCAGGGATAAATTTTATCAGGTCATGAAGGAGACCGGATTTGAGGTTCCCTATGATAAGTGGTTTACCAATCTGCCCTATACGGGGAACGTGGGTTCAGCATCCATTTACATCATTATGGAAGAGCTGTTCAAATCAGGAAAACTGAAAAAAGGGGAAAAATTGCTCTGTTTTATCCCTGAAAGCGGACGATTTTCCCATTGTTTTATGCTGCTGACCGTGGTGTAGGATGACAACAGGTCAATCGCATGTAAGCGCCTGTTTGGTAATTAGGGGATCAAGGAGATTGAAAACCCACAAAGATGAAAAATAATCTGGACGGGCGCACACTTCCCATCCGGCAATATGAAAGGGCTACACCCAAAACCAAACACGGCGAATATATATGATCCAAGGGAGCTCTGAAAATGACAGCATTCTTGCTCGACATCCCCCCACGGCAACTCAGGATGGGGGCCCAGATTTATACGGCCTTTTTATTTTTATTTTTTATGACCGGTTGCGCAACCCCCGTAGGCACCCGTTCAATAAACATTCATGAGACCTATAAGCAATTATCAAAAAACACCCTGAACCAAGGCGGACTAAGCAATCTGTCCAACCAGGTGCTCTACCGCTTCCACCTGGCGGATGCTTTCAAGGAATCGCCGGATGGCACCATTAAAAAACTTCACGCCATCGCCTGTACAGACAGCCGCAGAGAATTGCGTTTCGCCCTGTCAGAGCTCTCCTATCATTATGCAGGACGAATAGGAAATGTTAATAATGGTGTCGCCAGATCCAAAAAATATTACCTGGCTTCGGCTGTATATGCCTATCTTTTCCTTTTTGAAACGAGCAATTATGCTCCTCCAGGCCCTTATGACAGAAGGCTTCGTTTTGCCTGTGATCTCTACAATGCGTCTCTTTCAAAATTAATAGAGATGTTCAAAGACCATAAAAACGAACTCACCGGTACACACCGCCTTCCCGTGGGGAAAATTGCCATCACCATAGATCAGGAACATTTCCCTCATACTTTGGAAAACATGACGAAAATTTTACCTGCGGATATGATGTTGGTGCGTGGCCTTTCTGTGCGAAACCGACTGTCTGGGCTGGGCGCCCCCTTTGTTGCAGTGGCAAAACAGAATAAAAACCTTCCGGTTGTCAGGTCTTTTCCAGGCACCCTTTTTCTACGGGTTGATTCCAGCATGCAGGACCTTGCATCCGGTGGCGTGGGAAGGATTGAACTGTACTCATCCTATAAAAAAAAGGCGTTGTCCATTGCGGGCAAACACATCCCCCTTGAAAAGGATCTGTCAGCCCAGTTGGCTTATAATCTGAACCAGAACTTTTTATGGGACATGGGGGTGATGCAATTTTTCAAAGGTGCCATCACCCCCAACGGTGTCTATCAATTGGAACCATACAGCCCGGGGAGAATTCCGGTTGTCTTTGTTCACGGCACCTTCAGTTCGCCTGCCCCATGGGCTGAAATGGTCAACACACTGAGAGCCGACCCCCACCTTTGGGATAAATATCAATTTTGGTTTTATGTATACGACAGCGGCAAGCCCATCATATTGTCTTCCAGCCACCTCCGCAATGAATTGACGGCAAGGATCAAAAAACTTGATCCGGCAGGAAAAGACAGCGCCTTAAAGCAGATGGTCGTTATCGGCCATAGCCAGGGCGGCCTACTCACAAAAACAACAGCTGTCCACACCGATGAACGCTGGATTCAGAGCATAACCGGCGCACCCTTGGAGGATCTTGATCTGTCAGAGGAAACAAAGCAGTTGATCAAAAAATACATGATCATCGATCCGCTGCCGTTTGTACGGCGGGTTGTTTTCATTTCGACACCCCACCGGGGCAGCTACCTTTCCAAGGACTGGATCAGAAACCTTGTCAAAAAAATTATTTCTTTCCCAGTACGGTTGCTGAAACTAAGCCAGTCCATTGCCCATGCGATCGCGGAACTCGGAGTGGGAGGAACACCGAAGATGGGCGCTACCGTTACCAGTCTTGACGGCATGAACCCGAGCAACAAAGGGCTACTTGCCCTTGCGGAGATACCGGTTGCGCCTGGGATCCAAGCTCATTCCATCATCCCCATCAATGGCGATGCCACCCCGCCGGACGGTGATGACGGGGTGGTCAAATATACCAGTGCCCACATTGATTATGCAGTATCCGAATTCATTGTCAGGGATGAACATTCATGCCAGTCAAATGCCCTTGTCATTGAAGAGGTACGACGGATTCTTTTAGAGCATTTAAATCAGGTCAAGGCCACGAATTAGGGTAAGATGATTACAGGCCATATGGTGAATTTTATTGTTTCCATGCCCCCCATAGGTTCTTTCACACCCGGGCCCTTCTAGACAATATCGCATCAGGATCAAGTTCACCCAAATTGTTAAAAATATAATCCGGCTGATAAGGAAAACGGTTCAGGTCCTTTCGGGTGGTCACGCCTGTCAGAACCAGACAGGTTGTCATTCCCGATTCCAGACCCCCAAGAATATCAGTCTCCATTCTGTCACCGATCATAAAGCAATTGGCTGAATGGACGCCCATTTTTTTCCGGGCCCAGTACATCATTGTGGGATTGGGTTTCCCAAGAAAGTAAGGGGCGATTCCGGTCACTTTCTCGATCGGGACAACCAAGGCTCCGCAGGCAGGCACCGGCCCCCGAAGCGTAGGTCCGGTCAAATCCGGATTCGTTGCAAGGAATTTTGCCCCTTCCCGGATCAGATGTGTGGCTTCAGTAATTTTTTTATAATCATACGCCTCGGTTTCCGCAACCACCACATAATCCGGATTTTCGGACGTAACTGTTATGTTGTGTTTTTCAAATTCTTCAATAATTCCCTGTCCCCCGATAACATAAGCAGAACAATCCATTGGCTTTTGGGTTTTTAAGAAACTTGCCGTAGCCATGGCCGAAGTATAAAAAAAGTCCTCTGTTACATTGATGCCCATTGCAAAGAGACGGTCCTTGAGCTGTTTGGGCGTGTGATAAGAATTATTGGTCAAAAATAAAAACTTAAATTTTTTTTGTTTGAGGCGACGCACAAAATCCGCAGCACCAAGAATCAGTTTTGATCCTGTGTAGATGACACCATCCATGTCAAGAATGAACGATTTTTGATATGTCCTTTTATCTGTGCGCATCATATTCCATTTTACACAGTTATTAATTTTTCTTTTGACTTCAAAATTTCGGTTAAAGGTTTTCCCCAGTATTTAACCTCGATATTCAATCCTTCAAGAATTTCTGTGACCCCAAGCTGATCTGAACATGCTTTGCATGCTGTGATAATTACCCCTTGCGCTTGCGCCTCACGTATCAGCGCTTGTATTTCTTTATTTTCACTTACAAGTTTTGCCGGCGCACCCCAAATGATGATTGTTACTTGGTCCCACCAGTTATTTTTTTTGGCATTAATTGCATACATAAACACCATTTTTTCAGAGGTAATTATGTTGTCATTCGTCCACAAGAGGTTCAATTTGTTAGTTTCATGCATGATTGTATCTCCGACTTATGGTTTTTAGGGCCTGCCCGGCCCTATCTTAATCCCCCC
>Ga0193963_1000544_pt1 | contig 19556 bp, 23 predicted proteins | sample FB_6_MG_FD_140359 | JGI IMG/M metagenome (GOLD analysis project Ga0193963, IMG submission 140359) | Microbial mat bacterial communities from the Broadkill River, Lewes, Delaware, United States - FB_6_MG | ecosystem: Environmental > Aquatic > Freshwater > River > Microbial mats | place: USA...
ATCTCGGTTGAGATTAATAAGCTGCTGAGCCTAAAGCTGGTCAGTGTTTTATCGATCGTGGCATCGCGGGTATAGGGCAGAGTGGCTTTATTATTAATGGCTTCGGCTAGGCCACAGCGTGCTGTCTCAAGCGAGGCGAGTGCAGATTTAATATTAATTAAGGCACTGCACAGTGCCTTGTAGCGCATGGCATCGTCGGTGTGATCGGTGGTCATAGTGTATCGGCCTGCTCAAACAAAAAAGTGTATTGTCGTTTAACCCAAGTTGTCGCTTAATGTAACTTGTCGTTTAGTGTAGTCTGACGACGCTATAGCGTTCGCTCATGGCCAATGTAATTTGCATTGACACTTCTAGCTGCTCTAAAAGCAGTAAGCATTCTTCTATTTTCCCTTGCTCTATTGATGTTTTTAACGACTCGATATAGTCGATGTAGACCTCGGCCAGTGTTTCAGACTGAATGGCGTCGTTAGATAGCATAAATCCCCCTTGTTTTTGTTCATACATTGAGAAGTGTCATTAAAAACATTACTTTTTGTTTTACCTTGCGGTAGCAATACAGGCATCAAAATGCTCTTGGTATAGTAAATGTGCAAAAAACTCATTTATCACTACTAGAGGATTGTTCATGTCTATCCATAAAATTATTTTAAATAATCATCAATACCGATATACGTTTTATAAAAATTCACATTTAAATGCGCCGGTCGGTATTTTTTTGATGGGAAACTTACAAGAAATAGAGTCCGTTGCTTTTTTTTCTGAAAGGTTTTCGGCACATGTTAATCTTTTTGTTGTGGAAGTTCCCGGAACAGGCCTAACTGAACCGTTGCCAGCTGTATTTACGATACAAGACCAAGCCTCTATGTTGTTATGCTTTATTAAACATATGAATATAGAGAAAGCCCATATACTTGCTTTTTCGTACGCAACACCTGTTGCATTAGAGCTTTGCCTGCGGTGGTCAAGCGCATTAACGTTATCCATGTGTGGTGGAATGGCTGGTATACCGAGTACTTCGAGATTGGCGACAATGGCCATATTGGGTGATGCAATACGTGATAGAAAACGTTTTGCAGAAGAATTTATTAAAGGATTAACGGTAGCTGATGGCTCAATTCCTCGTGGGAAAGTGATTGCTCGCAGTGCTCGACAAAAAGTTTTACAGTATTCAGAAAAACAGGTTCGTTGTTTTTGTGAAAATACAGTACGAATTTTGGCATACACACCTTCTGATAATATTGCCGAACTAAACATACCGTGCTTCCTATTTATTGGCCAAAAAGACCCTTATGTTACGAAAAAAAATGCTCAACAATTGGCATCACTACTACCTAATTGTCAGTTCAAAACAGTTGATAATGCAGATCATCTTGTTCATCTTGAAAAGCCGGATGAAACGGCCGAACTTATGATGCACCTAGTTAAAAGTAATTACAGGAATAATTTGATGATAGATGCGTCAAATAATGTGTTGTAGTCATAGCCATTATATTGAAAGGAAAGCCCTATAAATTCAAATGATATGGGTGAGTAAATCAATCTGGTGTTGTTGCACTATTTTTTAACTTAGTGGTATATATTGATGCCATAGTAGAAATGATAGTTGTGAAGTTATTTTTATATATGGGGTCAATATATTGCATCAATTCAACTAACTTTGTTTCACGAATATGCTGAATGCGTCTCACGGTATGAAACTGCGGGAAGTGTTGCATATGTTCAGTAAACGGCATGGCATCGGTTAACTTAAAGCCCAATTTTAATCGCGCTGCAATATCAATAGGAAGTGAAATAGGATTTTCAGGGTCTTCGCATTGTTCGTAACGGTAGGGCGATAAATTAAGTACATGGGCCATGGTCTCTATCGAGAATTGATTCACGTTGCGAAATTCTTGAAAGGCTAAGGCAACAGAATGGTAGTAATCGTAGGCAAACAACTTTATATCTAGATTGTCGGGAAACATAAACTCTTTATTATCATAATCGTCTAGCGATCCGTACTTGTCACGTATACCAACAACAAATTCATCAACTTGTTGTTTTTGTTGATCCAACAGGTACTCATACAAATGATCTAGCATTAGTCTGAATTGGCGTTTAGGTAAAATACCGCAATGAATCATCGCCTCTACGGATTCATCGTCCATACCTCTGTAGGCTTCTTTGATATTAAGCCCACGATAAAAGGAGGGCATGGGCACCATGGTGAGCCAGCTGTAGGCAGCAACAACATGCAATGGGCGCATTTTTTTATAGCTGGGTTGTAGGTAGCGCTTCCATGTAGAGATAGATAGCCCAGTAAAGCGCTTTTCTAGTTGTTGAAAATGCCAACCTTGTATTTTTCGAATATAGGCCATCGACATGGATACAGCAATATGAACATCACTTAGCATAGTATCAATATAGGCTAGCTCAGCCTCACTAGCAGGGGTAACAGATTCCATAATGAAATTTAAACTATCCTTTTATTGCCAGTGTATATACTGCATGTTATAAATATTAGCTATAAAATAAATACTATGGTGCAAAGTTTTTATCTATACCCCAGTCAATGTATCTATTTTTAGAGATTAATAATGAATATATATTGCGTTTGTGATGATTGAAAAAAGAGATTTTAATGCCAGATAGATAGCCTAATAAAAAAGTGAATAATAAATAATTTTATTATTGAATTGTTTTTTCAAAGTAAGGTGTCCTAATTAATAATTTAGTGATTATAAAAAGTAATTGAGTCAATGAGCGACAAAAAAATAACTATTGTATATAGCTGTATAATGGAAGGAAAAGCTGATAAGTTCAAACGGTGCGGGTGTGTAAATAGCTATAGTGTTGTTGCACTATTTTTTAGTTGGGTTGTATATATTGATGCCATAGTAGAAATTATTTTTGTGAAATTACTTTTGAATATAGGATCAATATATTGCATCAGTTCAACTAACTTTGTTTCGCGAATATGTTGAATGCGCCTCACGGTATGAAACTGCGGGAAGTGTTGCATGTGTTCAGTAAACGGCATGGCATCGGTTAATTTAAAGCCCAATTTTAATCGCGCTGCAATATCAATAGGGAGTGAAATAGGGTTTTCAGGGTCTTCGCATTGCTCATAACGATACGGCGATAAATTCAGCACATGAGCCATGGTGTCTATCGAGAGCTGATTCACGCTGCGAAATTCTTGAAAGGCTAAGGCCACTGAGCGGTAGTAATCGTAGGCAAATAACTGCATGTCGAGGCTCTCAGGAAACATAAACTCTTGATTATCGTAATCGTCTAATGAGCCGTATTTGTCACGTATGTCTACAACAAATTGATCCACTTGTTCTTTTTGTTGATCCAGCAGGTACTCATACAAATGATCGAGCATTAGCCTAAATTGGCGTTTGGGTAAAATACCGCAATGAATCATCGCCTCTACGGATTCATCGTCCATACCTCTGTAGGCTTCTTTGATGTTAAGCCCACGATAAAAGGAGGGCATGGGCACCATGGTGAGCCAGCTATAGGCGGCAACAACATGCAGTGGGCGCATTTTTTTATAGCTGGGTTGTAAGTAGCGCCTCCATGTGGAGATAGATAGCCCAGTAAAGCGCTTTTCTAGTTGTTGAAACTGCCAGCCTTGAATTTTGCGGATATAGGCCATCGACATAGATACAGCGATATGAACATCCTTGAGCATGGCGTCAATATAGTCCAATTCGCTGTCATTAACGGGAGTGACTTGTTCCATAATAGAGGTAGATATCCTTATTTATACGCGATTATCGTGGTTCAACTCTCGTTTGGCTGGTTTTGGCAGTGAATTAGGGTACGGCTAATTTATAGTAGCTGCTAGGGTATTCAAGTAACTTTTAGCAATAAACCATAAAATAATAATAAATTGTCACCATAAGTCGCTAATAAGCATTATTTTACCGAATTAGTACCATAAAATCACAACAACAATCACAACAAATACATGTGGTTGTTGGCTAAGTCGGGTGGGTTTACGTGGTAAACGTTTTCATTTGTTTTTCTGTGTTGTCGTATCTTTTAAAATATTTTCTGCACTATCATTATTGAGCTATTGTACCGTTACTGTCGTCTATTGCCTCTTCAGTTAGTGCTGCGGTTATCGCTGGGTACTCTGTCTGAGTTTCTACCTTAACCCTCTTTATTTATCTCTGTTAATACCGAAGACGCGTTATAGCGCGTGGACTCACGCACTATAACGCGTGATAAAGGCCCCCGCAACTGAAAATAATACGTTATGGGGATAGGGTAGTGATCAAGAAAAATCTTGGCAGTATTTTGCGACAATACAGAGAAGATAAAAACCTAACGCAAGAGAAGGTCGCTCTTGAGGCTAATGTGGCTTATCGGTTTTATCAAGATATTGAGGGGGGGAAGCAACAACCAACAGTTGAGACACTGTTTAAGCTATGTAAAGCATTACAGCTAACGCCAGAGGCCGTTATAATGCCTGTCTGGGCACTATGGTTAGATGAACAATTAATAGATGATGAAAATGAGGGCAATCATTAAGGTGAATATGCTACTTTTGGTTTCGGTGGATATTATGTAGGATTAGTTGTTGGTATGTAGTGATACCAATAAATTGAAGACAATGTTTATTGTTCAATGGAGGCAAGCTAATGAAGCTCGATGAAAAAGAAATAGGTATTCAGAAAGGTTGTTTTAGCTTCTATTTACCCCCAATCGAACTGCTTACTCACTGGCTTAAATTTCCTAAGCCAGCGACTCTCATTAAACACTATGGTGAGTTTGAGGGTATAGAGCCTCCAATGTTACCTCATGACACATTTAACAATGTTTTAGATATTCATTCTTCAGCGTCCTTGCTCCCAGTAAAGAAATTAGAAACATGGCATAAATACGCTTTTAATATACAGCTAGGCGCTAACTTCAACTCGCCAGCGTTGAAAGGGCATGGGTATATAGGTTCTGGGGCGGTATCTTGGGTGAGTAATCTCGAACAGCTAAAAAGTTATTGTGGTGATGATTTTTCTTACACATTGGGAGTGGTAGAGGCATTAATCAATGCAGAGAAAGAGGCACTGAATGATGTTCTCGATAGTGAACTAAGCGCAGCGGATCGAATTCATCAGATCTATTACGAGAATCCAAAAGTAAAGTTATTATATGAGGGGCTAAGCTTTCAAGCAGTCTCAGATGACAATAACGCTTTGTTCGCCAAACTTGATGGCCGTTCAACTACGCTATTGATTGCAACCTGCTTCTTATATTTCATTGCTTCATGGGATGTAGAATACAGTTTGCAAATTAATTCTCGTAATGCAGAGATAAATATCTTACGTAGTGTTATCCCTACTAGTTATCAGAAAAATGAAATACATCTCGCTTTTTGGGAAGAGCTAAGACAACATGCCATTCATAGAGGAAAAATCACCGGGACATGGGATGAGATTGCTAATAAACTGCATAACGTATCTACCCCAGACAATGCCTTACACACACTAAACTGCTATAAAATGGGGCAGGTTGAAATATCAACCGAAGACCTGGCTATATTGATTAATAATATTTTTGGTGAAAGTAGTGAGCGGCTATACACCACTTATTCATTGCGTTCAAAAGCTACTTGGTTTTTAAGTAGAATGTTTGATGAAATGAAAAAAGAGGAGCCAAATCTAAAGGACGCTGATATAAAGTGTTTATTGGATAAATATCACCAATATTTTGAATATCACTTAGTGACTCTTAAAGAAGTTAGTTTATGAGGATTAAGAGTTTACTAAATTATGGCTACAATTAGACCACCTTTTAATTTAGGCACTATTGACAGTATAGTTAAACAGCTAGCTTTAAATTAATATAATTAAATGTAAAAGGAAACAGTAATGTCTATTTTTATGAACTATGAAGGGATTGACGGTGAATCATCTGATCAAAACCATAAAGGCTGGGTAGATCTAGAAGATGTGCTATGGGGAGTTAGCCGGAAAATTACATCGTCTACATCTACTCAAGGTGATCGAGAGTCGTCAAATGCCATTATTCGGGATCTAATCATTACGCGACGTATGGATAGGGCTACCCCCAAGTTTTTTATTGAGTCTTGTTGTGGTACTGGTAGAAATGTATTGATTCATTTAACCAAGACAGGTGCTGGTACAGGTGCAGATATCTATATGGAATACACGTTAAAGAATGCCTTGATCAGTAACTATAAGGTTATTGCTGCATCGCAAGATATAGATAGACCAACCGAAGAGTTAACCATTAGCTTTATAGAGTTAAAAGCCAAATATATTCCTTATGATGAAGATGGCATTGCTCAAGCGCCTATTGTTGTAGGCTTCGATACAGCGACTAATACAAAAATATAATCACTAGCCCATATAGCTATTAAAAGGAGTTAACATAAATGTCTTCTGTAAACATGAAAGAGGTTTTATTTGGCCGGTTTGAAGATGTTCCCATGTATTATTTCGGGGCTTATCATCCAAAAAGAGGAGGAAACAACCCTAACTTTGATGAATTTAGCCAATTTATCTTAGATTTTAAAGATGGAAAGCCAGAAGTAGTGCAGCTATTTTCATCTTCTCTTGATTCACTGTTGAGACGATCATCTATAAGTTTACAGCCATTTGCTATTGCTACTATCCCATCGTCAACAAAAAGCAAGAGCCATCAAGGGTTTAAGCCATTAATTGAAGAGCTGTCTAAAAAATACACTATTGTTAATGGTGCTAATAATTTACTCCGAAGGACTGCATCTATTCAGCCAGCTCATAAGGGTGGTGATAGAGGTATGAGTAATCATATGGGGACACTTTCAACTAGCAGTTTTGCAAACAATCTTGCTAATCCTGTAGTTTTACTTGATGATGTAACAACCACTGGGAATAGCCTTAGAGCGGGCATTTTGAAATTGCAACGAGCAAACGTAAAAATTGTAGCTGCGATTGCTTTGGGAAAAACCGTTATATGACATTTAGTACTACCGATATAGAAAATATTGTAGAAATATCGATAAGTGACACACTCTACCCGGAACATTTAAAAGTAATTAAAAGTCCACCGCAGGTACTATATGCCAGAGGAAATATTGATTTACTGAGTATGAAGCCGGGCGTATCTATTGTGGGTACACGCAAAGCAAGCATTAATGGTTTAGAAATCGCGAAGAGGTTAGCTAAATTTTCTGTGCAGCAAAAACAAATTGTCGTGAGTGGTTTGGCGACTGGTATTGATGCTGCTGCTCATAGAGGCTGTTTAGATGCAGGTGGTTATACTATCGCAGTGCTTGCCGGTGGCTTACATACAGCTACTCCTAAAAAAAATCAATTTTTAGGACAAGAAATACTAGAGAATGGTGGTTTGTGGGTATCAGAGCACCCGCCGGGAGTAAGTCCTCAAACAAGATTTTTTGTCCCTAGAAATAGAATACAAGTCGGACTTTCTAATTGTTCAATTATTGTAGAGTCTGAAATAAAAAGTGGTACTACAACTCATGCAAATTTTTGCGTAAAAGAACAGCATCAGTTATTTGCAGTTCTTCCTAGCGAGGGGAACCCTTTAAGATTGGTTTCATCGGGACCCGAAATGATGATTAAAGATATGGGGGCAATCCCTATTAAATCACGGGATGATTACGAAAAGCTAAAAATGGCGTTTAAATAATATTAGTTTTACTTTTCTTAATCGATGTAAAGATTTTTGAGACGCAAAGCGCGCTCATAAAATCTTGCCCGACTGGCTAAGTCCGGGGGTGCAAACGTCAAATCAGGGGGGACCACCCGATCTGCACAAGCGACCAACGGGAGTGCGGAAGATTGGGGGATGATTTGACGTGCGCTGGGGGCAGCGCCCCAAGCCGGTAAATATCAGTCGGGGCGTTACGGGGTGTCCCCGTTAGAAGGGGGTGCCTGAAAACGCTTGGTTCTTTAAGCGTTTGAAGCAGGGGGAAGACCTTCCCCCATTAATTGATAATTGTATATAGTGTATTCATATTAATGAAAATAGTACTTTTGGATTCTTCTACGGCAGATCAATCTATTGTTGAACAGATAGACCGGCTTAATGCGTAGTCGTTCATACTCAATCCACGACCCTAAATTTAGGACTCGATATAGCATGACAATTTGCCTCCGGTTTAACGACTGAAAATCTAACATTATACACTCTCAAATGGCGCGATATAGAACACATAAAGTGGTAATTTAGTGCTAGGATTACGTCTGCTTTTTACTGTGAGTTCAACTGATCGCTGCAACAGGCATGATTTTTTGTCTTGTTAGAATAGACCACTATTAACCTTATATAGTAGCTTTCAATCTGATCCGAAACTGATGTGTAGATAAAAAAATGGCGATTTTCCCCAAGCATAACTTCTACCAGAAGAAGAACTTCTTAGCTCAGTTCCTTCTATCTTAAGTATACCTAAAACGTCTTTATAGGACATGCCTTCTTTTACCTGATCATATTGATATTTAGAAATATTGGGTCTGTTTTTTTCGTACTCGCTAAACCAATCTCTAGAATTGGTTTTACCTTCATAATGTATCGTTACAGGGGCATTGCTAGCAATGTTAGGGCTATTTTGAGCATTTGAGTTTTGTGTATACGATTGAGTAGTAATAAAATAAGTCGCAATAGAACTTACGCTCCCGACTAGCGCTATTACTGAAAAAAGACTCCCTTTTTTCATGCCATCAATTTTCAATTATAAACTCCTTGAAAATTTTAACGCCAGCAATACTGGGCGCGTTTTAAGTTGATTGAGTGAAACGAAAGCAGTTTAATACCGCTCCGAATGCTTGTTTTTGCTAAGAGTGTTCTTTAGTACTACACCCAAAAATATTATCCTGATAGAGTGATTGGTATATAAGTTGTATTTCTACGCTCTCTTCTAATATCTTATACAATTCAGCGTTTCTTTCTTTTTCAATTGTATTAAATTGCAAAATATCAATTTTTTCACCAACTTTATATGCTGCGCCTACTACAGGGAGATGATATTCATATTTAAATATTGCAAAGTCGGTGCCTTTAATTAAGGATAAAGCACTTTGCAACTGTTCATAAGTAGGATTATCTAATCGATTGTCCCCAATAATAAAGGTAGCTTGCGCCACAATTGCAGGACCAAGCCCCTTATTTTCAAATGAATACTTAAGCACATCATCACGTTCTACATGCATGCTTATTAGTGGCCGAACAGAAAGAATATTATGTTTTCTTGCTGACCGGAGTTGAAAGATAGTAATAATTAAAGCCAATAAAGCAATTACTGTGGAAGTACTAGCAATGTAATCTGAACTATCCATATATTCCTAATAGTATATTAGTTCTAAGGGAATTAATAAAATGGCACTTAAATATATTTTTTAGAGTGGCAGGCGGAGGCTACTCTAATGTATTTAATGACGCCAAAAACATCAAAAATCACATATGTTTTTTTGCGACAGCCCAAATACTATTAATAGGCTGATTAATTTTTTTTGCGATCATCAAATAACGTAACTTCATATTTAATCGTTTAGTTTCCCGCCAGTGCTGTAGTATTAATGATTCGGTCTCCTCATCACAGTAAGAAGGGCGGTGCTGTCCTTGACGAAACAATCCTAGCAGTTTGCGACGTTGGCAAAACTCTACCGTATGCATACCAAAAAGCTCCTGCATTAATTTATACGGCGCTTGGCGCATTAGATATTCATCTTCTAGCTCTTTTTCGTAGAGCTGATCCGCCAAGCTATTGATCTGTTTTTGTAATTCACCATTATTAATGCCGGCAAACAAAAATGTACTGGCCTTTGAGGCGATTATTTTTTGACCGTAGGCGTCTAATTTTCTTAGGCGGTGGAGTAAGTCGTTGTCAATGCCAAGAAGATCCGGTAGATCAGAACACTCTTCTATTAGAGAGATAATCGTCATCATTAACCTTTGATGAACTTTACTGTTTGAACCCATAATATTATTGCTCTAGAAATACCTCTACTTATCAATTTTCTATGGGTTCTATTTATTGTTATGGCTTTAATTCGTGGATTAAAGCAGACTTAATGAATGGTAGGGTATTTTATCATTTCTCTCAAAAATAGCTGCTTACAATATTGCGCTGCTGTTGACTCTTTATTGTCATAAGGTTTATATACTGAGTTAATTGACGGTGCAATGTATTACACCAATTGCAATGAATTTTGGGTATCAGTTCTCTTTTTAATACTGAGTTAACGTGACTAGGTGCCGTTCTACAGTTTCACGCAGTTGAGTTAGGGGAGGGGAGCGTACCAAATACTGAGGCAATGATTAACATAATACGGTAGTAGAGTGCTTAGTTGCCGAACAGATAATGTATTAAGTGTCATACTTTAGCTTTAGCCTATTGCGCTTTTATTGCTCAACTTAAAAATAAGGTTGTAATAGACACCATTTACTGCAATTGCGTATTTTACAATTTCACTGGTTCTCAATGGCTAATAATTGCTTTAATGTTTTAGACGCATTTTTCACACCTTCTTTAGCTGCCTGTTTAACAAACGCTAATCCTAAAGCTTTATTTTTGGGTGTGTGATTAGTCCCATAGAACAAATCTAATCCATAGCTCAGCTTTGCTTTCGAATGGCCTTTTTCAGCGGCTATCTTAAAGAGGGATGAGGCTTTCACAGGATCTCTTTTCAGTATATTTCCCGTTTCGTAATAAAGCCCTAGCGTATACAAAGTATCTGGATATTCTTGTTTGGCTGCATTTTCCATATAGGCGAGTCTTTGGTAATCCGTTTGAGTATACTGCACATCTAACAAGTAGCGTAGTATTTCCTCTGCTTGCTTATAATCACTACGATCAATGGCTTTTTTAGCTGCTAATAAGCTATCTGAATATTCTAGAGCGTAATTCATTATCTGCTTCCTAGTAACAAAAGTCATAACTTTAAGGCTGTTATATCGTTAAAGCACTCAGTACAGAAAAACATACTGTAACAAGTTGTAGACCCTAACGCTAGCAGCCACTTAATTGACATGGTTTTCATTTTAATGCAGTTAGCAGATAGGTCAATTGATGACTGTTGTAATGCTATTAAAATCGCCTAATAATAGGCGATTTTAATATTAACGGTTTGCTTGCTCTTTTTGATGAGCGTTGTAACACGCCTTTGGCATTCCCAAACTATTGATAATGGCGTCACAACGACAGCACCGATAAGCCGGATAGCCTGGCCCCATATCGACTTCTGCTTGCGCACCACATGCAACGGTTATATATTCTTCTACGGTGACTACGCCATAGTCAGTATCAACGGTTATCATCTTGTTTTCTAATCCAGACTTGTATTCTTGATAATAATCATTAATTGTCCCGTTTGAGTGCCATGTGTTATCAGGCACTATTGGTTGGTTGAGCGTTTTTGCTAAGTATATTAAGTCATCAATTTTCATCGTCGTTAACTCAGATTTTCCGCAGGCTGATGTAAATAAGCCATAAACACGGTTAAACTCTGGGTCGATGGAAACGAGTAATGTGAAAATATTTGATTCAGGAATTGTTAATTTGACAACGGGTGACAAATTAAGGGTGTTGTCTGCTTCACGACGCGCATCATTAACGATAAGTTCTGCGATTTGATCCAAAGTAAGTGGTAAATCAGTCATTACTAAATACCTTCTTATAGAGATTATTAACCCGGTCGAGGTAATAACCTCGATGGGTTGAGTAACAGTTAAAGAATACTGCTACATAAAACAACGGTTAAGGTCGTTGCCACCATAAGAAGTTAAATATTAATAAACATGACTTATAAAATGTACGATAACATTACAGGGTTGTTAGAATAATAGAGTGTATCAATAATGAGCAGATGAGTGCATCTAACATAATGTGTAGTAGCTCATACTCAATCTAACAACCCTAAATTTAGGGCTTGATATAATCTGACCACTTACCTCTAACTTAACGATAGAAAACCTAACGTTGCACCCTCTCGAATGGCGTCATATAACACATACAGAGTAGTAATTTAGTGCTAGGATTACCTCTGCTTTTCGCCCTTTCCGGTTATTAATGAAAAGTTTTAACGCCTAAAGAAGCGGCGGTGGAACCGTCCGCTTGCTTTACTTGTTATGGTCGCACGGTTGATTGGACAGGTAACTTTAGCACGGGAAAAATTTGTATCTCAGTCGTCCAGTTTCAAGGTCGAACATTGAGCGATATAAATCCAGGATCCGCGCTCTTGCAGCCTCCTCTTCGGCTAATTTCGTTTCTCTAATTTGATATTTTCGGTATTCGATTGCTGCACGATTGAGCAGTGGCATGGCTAAAGGTTTAAATTTTTCTTTATAGATACCTTTTACGGCACCAATAAACAAATCTACGTTATTCTCTTCTTCAGCTAGAATAATAGCGTAACTCAATCTACCCATGTCTACTATTGTATAGTAGTCATTCCTTATCTGACGGAGTTTTTGTAGTAATTCTTGGTTATCACTAAGAGCTATAAGTCTATCCAAATCTGAAACAACGATTTCAGAATTAGACAAATATTGCTTGAAAAGCACCAACCCTTTTCCTTGAGCAATTTGGACAGAATGATCTTTGTAGTTAAACGTCATATCGGAAGACATATTACTTGTCCAAGCAACCCAAGCTTCATCACAGGAGTTAGCGTGAGTTAGCTCGCTACAAATCAACATCCAGGTGCCAATTGAAAAATACAATATTTTTTTCAAAACAAACTCCTCCCAAGGAATAAAAATATTTTTAATACTGAGCAATACTAAGTTTTAACTAAAATAACAGCCATGACTTAGAGCCATAACGCCGCAAGCAAAGGCGCGCTTTAGCGCGTCCAGCCCGAAGGGCGATTTTGCCTTGCTTTGTTAAATTTATGCTTGGGCTATATTTGTAACCATATACCGTTTGATAACATTTCTAGATGTAGCCACCTTCCTTGCATCAATCAATATTTTCCCACCACCTTCAGCTTCTTGCGCATGGTGCATAGACCAAGTAAGCAATTGTTTTTGCATTGCAGCAACTTCATCAGTCAGTTTGAATGAGACAGTTTTCTCCAACTCATCGTCGTAGAACCTGCCATACCCCGATAAAATGTTGTACCGAGTTACATTTCCTTTGATGTTCTCGTAAACCGTAGAGTCATTTTGTAAAGACACCGCCTTAAGCGTCTCGGAATCCAATCTAAAAACTTCTCCCACACGTGGACGACATACGGTAATTACAACAGATTCATCCTTACCAATTGGCCTATGCGCTTGCTCAAGCGGTATTTCTAATGCTTCTTCCATCTCGCCTATAAACGGCTCAATTCTTTCCACTTCTACAAGTCTCTTAACAAATGGTGTTTCTGGATCAAAGGCCTTACTAACTGTTTTTGACCATGTCCATTTCACTAGGTCCCAAAATGCAGCCGCCGCGATACTAGCTCCAATAGCATCTCCATTCGTAACCACTAACGTTACGAACTGCTCAAAGCTCCCTCGTTTAGAGGTCTCAATATAGAGTTCTGCGCCGTTTATCCGATTACCTTTCTTTCTAATCTCACCTTCGTTCAATAGAGCATGAGCTGTAATCGACAGAGCTTTGGCAAAACCTTGAAAGGAAGCCGCGGCATCATACATATCAAGATGACCGTTCCTTGCATCCCCATCGTGATACTTAATTGAAAATGTGATTTTTATCATCGAAGGTCGGTCCTTGATTGAAATTTAACGCCGCAAACACCGGAGGCAAAACCAAAGCGAAGCGGCGGTTTTGACATCCGTGTGCTTTGCCTTGTTAACCATTTTTTGGCATGCTTCGACCAATTCCCAGCCCACCGATAAAAGTTATAACACCAAAAATAATTTTCTCAGCAAGTTGATCTTTGCCTATATAAAGAGCAAACACTGAAATCGCCAAAATAGCAAAGGCAATAGCAAAGAAATAGAGCAAACCTCTATGAGCAATTTTAGCTAGTATTTCAGCTCTTTTAGTGCCCTCTATGGCTGCTGTCTCTTGGCTTTTTGCTAAAGGCTGAACAATCCCTTCAAATACTTTTCCGATAGCCTGAAGTTCAACTGGGCCTCCATTATCCACAACGGGGGAGCTTGGAGTTATATCTGCACTATCTTGTTTTTCGATTTCTTGCACCGTAGTTCCTTTTGATGGTTAACGCCGCGCACACGGGCGCGCTTTAGCGCGTCCGAGCCACAAAGTGGCTGTAGTGCTGCGCCTTGTTATACCAACCCAAGTCTGGGCTAGCTTAAAGGCTAAATATACCCCAGATAGCTAGCTGGGGGAAGTTGCAGGCTTGATGGTAATGCAACCATTTTGTACTTTCACGTTTAATTGCGTGCCAATAATGAAGCCAGCTTTGTTGAGCCAGTAGCCTTTAATTTGTACCCACGGTACAGGTTGGCAAGAATGATGGTTTTGACGTGGCTGAAAATCACTGTGCTGGTAGTGATAATAACCTTTGCGGACTTTAAGTTTACGAGAGGGGAAAGCTTGCGAAGCGTTACTTGATGAAAAAGCTTGGGCCGAGCGAGGCTCTAGCTGTATAGTACGTTTAGCCATAATTGATATCTCAAGTATCTGTTGTGGTTAGCTGCCTCTTGGTGTTGACGCACCGAGGGGTAGCGATTATTTATAGGTAATGATTACAATAAAATGCCTTTCTTTGATTGAAAACTGCCCACCTATTACGCACTAAAACACTGTAAGAATCAACAGGTTTTGAAATTAATTTGGATTTTATTTAGAAGAAATTCTTGAAGGGTTTTGAGGTATAACGCCAGTGTATGGGGCGGGCTGGAGCAGCGCGTAAGCCCGTCCCAGCACGCGTGTTTTTGCGTGCGAACATGACACTTTTGTTATGTGTTGAGACCAATTTGACACCTAATTCTTTGACGCACCAAATGAACAAGTTCTTGTGCTTTAGTTAAAAATATTTCTACATTTTGTGACTCTATAGCTTTTACCAAAGATTCGAATAACTCAATTTCATCAGACTGCCCATATATTTGAAATTTTGATCTAGCACTTTCCAAGTTAGATAATAAATCAGAGTCATCTACGAATGGATTCTGATGTTTCTGGATTGAGAAAAATACAGGTAAAAAAGAGTTTAAAGCTTCGAGGCGACATTCCATTCGCTTTTTTGCAACTTCATGCCTGCGATTTAGAAAACCATTCACAAACCAGCCAACAACAACTATTGTTGCTGAACTAATCATTATCCAATCTCGAATTTCCATTATTAAACTATTTCACCTAATGACACATAACGCTTCAAACACCGGATTGGGAAAGCTGGCGATTTTTTTGCGTTTTTTGAAAAAAAAGTGACAGCTTTACCAAATCCGCGTGCTTTGACTTGTTAACCTTTATTCATCCTTATTGTCTGGTTTTACTAAATTTTCTGGATTTCCAAGAACCGTTTCTTTTTCTAACTCTTTTTGAATAGACTTAGGCTTTTCTTTAAAAAGTTTTTTAGCTGATTCTTTAGCTTTTTCTACAGCATATTGAGCTCGCTCTTGATCGTTCATAAATGTTTCACCAAATAACACGGATTACTCTGACTTCCAGGCATTAATTTAAAACCACCATCTTGCGATGTGTAATATGCTATTAAAGCATTATTCATTGGTTCTACTATACGAATATATTCAGCCCCAATTAAACGGCCATAAGTTTCATAGGCTAACTGTGAAACAGAGAAGAGCTGACCTGAATAAGGACAATAACTTGGTCTTCTTTCTATAAAGTCCATTCTAATGCTGGTGCCGTTATATGTAGGTCGACCTAAAGTTAAAGAAAGCAATGTATTACTAGCCCATACAGATAGGTCAAAAGCTTTTGGATATCGAACACAATATCTATTGGCAAACGTCCAATCCCAATCTACCTTTCTTTCTGGAATCTCTTGCCACATTTCAAAAGCTTGTAGTGCTTTATTATCTACAGACGCTAAGCGTAAGCTTTTTAATGATTCTGGTAAATTTTCCATTGCGATAGATCGTGCTTGATTCCGATATTCTTCATATTTATCTATTGCTTGTTGATGACTCTTTTGCATAATTCCTCCATAAATGTATAAAAGTAAGTAAGGTTAACGCCTCGTTAAGAGGCAAAAAATTGTTGGCTAAAATTAGCGACGAAGGAGCAAAAGCCAACTGTTTTTTGTCCTTTTAAACGACTTGTTATACGCATTTACACCAAGTCATTCATTTCAATTAACCTAATGCTTTTCTCTTGAATACCTAATTGCTTAAGAGTATTTCTATGATTGTCCTTTTCATGGTTTCCGTAATATGTGGCATACCAAACGACTTCACTATCCACAGAGCTTAATAGCTTTGCGAAATAAGGAATATCTACATCTGATAGTGAATGTCCCAATACAATAATATTTTTAATTGCTTCTAAATCATCAAAAAAATGCTGATTATCATCTATAACCTTACTCGTTTCTTTAAATGATTTAGAAAAGTATTCAAGCAATGCGCTTTTCCCTAATTCATACGAATGGTCATAACTATCAGCCATATGTTCTTGCCACTCATCATATTCTTCATCTGTTAAACCTTTAGGTGGTTCAACTTTCTTTTCCGCAAAGTTTTCGGGGTCTATACCATGTCCCAAAAGTAACTTACTTTTTGGTTCGTCTGCCTTCCCATGAATATAAATAATCTTATTCTGTGGTATTTTATAATACCTCTCTAATGTATTTGTGTAATTAAAAGTGAGGTATAGGTCTTCAGGACTTAGCTTTAACTTATTTACCGATAATTCATCAACAGAAGGAAATTTTACTTGCAAGATAAACTCTTTAAACGCCTTAAATAAGTTATCTGTTAACTCTTCAACTAGCATTTCTATTTCAATAGCCATTGCGCCCCAATCTCTATCCCGAAATCCTTCGGAACTAGGTCGTGCAACATAGTCAGAGTTGTTTTCTAATACTGTTTCTCCGTCAAGAAGAGACAAGCTATATTCAAATTCAGCCCAAAGCTCATCATCACTTGAGTCATCAATGTCAGAAAAACCATAAAGCTCAAGTAAGTTTTCATATATGGTTGAATAGTTTTCTTTGAGAAATCTAGCGAAAGAAATGTAGCGGGTATCTAATCCATGATAAATATCAAAACCATTACCAACAATAACGAGCTTACTCATAATAATAATCCATCACCATAATTGAGATGCGTATAACATTTGTATATGAAGCCCCCCTCACTTTCACACCTATTGATTTCTTAGCTGCATTCTTAAATGTCTGATTTTACTACTATTTTCTAACAACATCGAAAATCAAGACAGAACAAAGTGAGTTTCCGCATATTCAGAAATAATCGGGGGGTCTTATATGGTTTCTTTAACGATTTTCATTCCATTCATTTTCTTACATTTTCTTTATATTTACTAGGGCAAAACGAGCACAATATCGTGATTATATGCGACTAAATCAATAATCATTTGATTCAAACTCAAATATACTGTATAAATTAACAGTGCATTTTTAAAGAGGTGTTCCATGTCTAGCCCTTTTTTAGAATCAATTCGTACTGAAATACGCCTGAGAGGTTATAGCCTTAGAACGGAAAAGTCCTACATCGGATGGATCAAACGATATATCTATTTCATTAACAAACAACATCCTAAAGAAGTAGGAAAACTTGAGGTAAAAGCGTTTTTATCATCATTAGCAATGGATAATCATGTTGCTGTTAATACACAAAAAGTTGCCTTGAATGCTCTTGTTTTTCTCTATGAAAAAGTATTAAAACAATCACTCGGGGAATTAGATTTCAAGCTAGCATCAAAACAGCGCACCCTCCCTTTAGTTCTTAGCCAGATTGAGGTGCAGCAAATATTACAACAGCTCAAAGGAAGAAATCGATTAGCTCTCGATTTAATGTATGGAAGTGGATTACGGGTAACGGAATGCCTTAGCCTACGTATTCACGATATAGATTTTAGTCAATCAGCGCTTCGTATTATCGACGGGAAAGGGAATAAAGATAGAGTAACTTTACTCAGCAAAACATTGCACCAACCATTGCAAGACACCTTTTCTCATGCCATTGAGATACAAAAACAGGATAATGTTATTGGTGTGGGGCCTTCGATGCCACCCGCTCTTGCAAAAAAATATCCAAATGCATACAAGTCGCCGGGGTGGGCGTTTATTTTCCCCTCATCAACCTTGTGCAAGCACCCACTTTCTGGCATCCAATGCCGACATCACTTACACCCATCGGTCATTAGAAAAGCGCTTAAACAAGCCGTCAATCACGCGGGTATCTATAAACGAGTAAATTGTCACACGTTCCGCCACTCTTTCGCTACCCATTTACTCGCTAATGGTACTGATATTCGTACGGTACAAGAACTACTCGGCCATAATGATGTAAAGACAACTCAACTTTATACTCATGTGCTAGGACAACATTATGCAGGTACTGAAAGTCCATTGGATCGCTTAACATTTTAATTTTTTGGGAACGTCCAGAAAGTGGAAAGAGCGGACTGTCCGATCAGATTGAGCCTTATTGAAAAAAGTGTATGATCAAGTCTACTACACATAATGACCGAACGAGGCCTGCTATAGCAGGCCTCGTTCAGCCATCGACGTTACACTGTCGCCGATGATCAGGTGATCAAGTAGTTTGATTTCTACCACATCCAGTATTTTTTTTAATGTTTGTGTAATATCAATATCACTTGATGATGGCTCTGGTGAGCCGCTTGGGTGGTTATGCGCAATGATTACTGCGGCCGCATTATGGGCAAGCCCTGCTTTAAGCATTTCTCTGGGAAAAACAGGTGCATAGTTAATTGTCCCTTGAAAGAGAACGCCATGCTCTATCAAACAGTGTTGCGAATTAAGCCAAAGCACATAAAACACTTCACATTCGAGTGTACCTATCAGTACTTGAATATATTTTTTTGTCCTTTTTGACTCTGTCAAGATATCGCCTTGTGTAGAGAGTTGTTCACGAATACAATGTTGAGCCGTATCGATAAGCGCCTCTTGTGTTATTTCTTGTCCATCAAGAATATACGTTTTTTTAACTAATGCCGTCTTCATGTTAATAACCCTCGATAATGAATAACAATAGAGAGCTATTAGCCCCAGAGGATTAATACCCTCTGGATAAATGATGATAATTTCCCATAGATTAACTATTGGGGATGATTTTTAATGGATTTATTAACTTATGCGAGAAAAGGGTCACGCTAAGTTGAGTAACTGAATAACAGCTACATAAAACAACAATTAAGGCTGTTGCCACCAAAAACAATACGATAGTAATACAAACGACCCAAGCCTATGCTCAATAACATTACAACCTATACAGAATAATCCATCGATCAGTACAACCCCTACACCTAGCGACGGTTACTTCCGGGCCTGCCCCGGAGGTAACAGTCGCAATACGCGACGCAAGCCATTGAAACTATTCAATAATTCAGTAAGGCCCATGGATGACGGGTGGATAACGATTAACAATCAATCATTTTTTTAATTGATCAACAACATAAAACATCGTAGTATTTATACAGTGACATCGAAAGATGAAGACGAAAGGCC
>Ga0193963_1000546_pt1 | contig 19519 bp, 22 predicted proteins | sample FB_6_MG_FD_140359 | JGI IMG/M metagenome (GOLD analysis project Ga0193963, IMG submission 140359) | Microbial mat bacterial communities from the Broadkill River, Lewes, Delaware, United States - FB_6_MG | ecosystem: Environmental > Aquatic > Freshwater > River > Microbial mats | place: USA...
TCATATATATCCTTATAAAGAGTTATTTTAGCGTAATATCAATAACTTTTTTCAAAAAAACAGAATATTTTTTATCTTAATAAACTATGATTATTCATTGTTTTACCTACTTTTTGATAAAATAATTAAAAATAAAAACAAGTTTAAAATATTAAGGAAAATAATGAAGTTTATAGTATTACTAATTGTTGGTTTTATATTATATTTAATTGCAAAAAATTACAAAACAGAAAAGTTTCAAAATATAAATTTAAATATTAAAGAGAATTTTGATGGTGATTTAATGAACCACGAAGCTGGATTATTAATTGCTCTAATGGCAAAAGTTGCAAAAGCTGATGGAAAAGTTTGTGAATTAGAAGCTGAGCTTTTAAAACATACTTTCAATGATATTTCAAGCCATTTTGAAAATAATGAAGAAGTAAGAGAAAATTTAAAAGTTTTATATAAAAAAGAGAAAGAAAGTTTTGATAATACGCTAGAAATTTGTCAAAGATTATACAGTCTTACAAAATTTGATTATGCTAAACGTGTTAAAATTATGGAGTATTTACTAAACCTTGCTTTTATCGATAAAGATTTTTCTAATACAGAAAGAATGATAACTGAAGATATTGCAAAAGCTTTAAAAATCAAAACTCATGATTTTGAAAATATGATAAGTACTTTTGAATCATTTTACACAAATCAAGCTACCTCAAAAGCTTTATCTTTAGAAAAAGCATATGAAGTTTTAGAATCAAAAAATAGTGATGATGATGGTGTTTTAAAGAAAAACTATAGAAAATTAGTGAAGCAATATCATCCAGATATCATGTCAGGTCGTGGTGAATCTCAAAATATAATTGATGAAGCAACAAAAAAACTTCAAGAGATAAACGAAGCTTATGAGCTAATCAAAAAACATAGAGGAATCTAATGTTAGGTTTTGATGATTCTTATGAAGTATGTAATTGTAAGAGAGTTACAATCAATCAAATTGTTGTAGCGTTAAAAGATAAAGAAAACCCAACTTTAAGAGATATACAAGATTTAACAACTGCTGGTACTGATTGTCGTCATTGTATTTTTAAAGAGGGTGATAATGGTAAAATGAAGAAGAAAATATATTGTAAAGATATATTAAATGAGATAAAGGAAAAAAGAGTAAATGGCTAGAAAGTTTCAACATTCATATGAAGTTTGTACTTGTAAACATGTAACATTGGGTGAAATTATACATGTAATAAAAGATAGAAATGCTTCAAGTATTGAAGAAATAGGGGAGCTAAGTGATGCAGGAACGTGTTGTAAATCTTGTGTAAATGCTAAGCTAGATAAAGGTGAGAAAAAGATGGAACTTTATTTAGAAGAAATAGTAAATAAGTTTGTAAAGAAGTAAAAAATTGGTTAAAGAAGAATTAATAGCAGAAATAAAAGAATTAATGAAAGTTAATGATAATGAGATAATTGATATAAATCCTAACTATCTTGAATATTTTCAAGAAGAAGAGTTGGTGGATATTATAAAACAATTATATGGTAGAAAAGAGAATATATCGTCTATTACATCAAGTTATTTAGATGAAATTTATGAAAAAACAAAAAAAGATGAGATATAATAATTATATAAAGGATTATAAATGATAAATTGGCAAAATGTAAAAACTCAATTAATAAATTTTTTAAAAGATGAAGTAGAAAAAACAGGTTTAGAAAAAGTTACAGTAGGATTATCAGGTGGACTAGATTCAGCTATTGTTGCAATACTTTGTAAAGAAGCTTTTGGAGATAACTTAAACTGTGTGTTAATGCCATCTCAGTTTTCATCTCAAAGTTCAAGCGATCACGCAATTGAACTTTGCGAAAAATTTGATATAAAATACGAAATTATTTCAATTGCGCCTATGGTGGAATCTTTTATTAACAATATGGATGAAGATAAATTAAGAATTGGTAACTTTTCTGCAAGAATGAGAATGTCTGTATTATATGATGTTTCATCACGTGAAAGATCATTAGTAGTTGGAACTTCAAATAAAAGTGAAATATTATTAGGATATGGAACAATTTTTGGAGATACTGCTTGTGCTATTAATCCTATTGGTCAAATGTATAAAAGCGATGAGTTTGAATTTGCAAAGGTTTTAGGTGTTGTTGATTCTATTGTAACAAAAGCTCCTAGTGCTGATTTATGGGAGGGGCAAAGCGATGAAGATGAACTTGGATATTCTTATGCTCAAATGGATGAAGTACTAAAATTACTTGTAGATGAAAATAAAGACAAAAATGAATTAATATCTTTAGGTTTTGAAGAAAAACTAATTGATATGCTAGAATATAGAATAAAATCAAATGCTTTTAAAGGTAAATTACCGACTATTGCAAATATTAAGTGGAGCTAGGGAATGAAAAGAGATATTGCTATTTATAAAGCATCTTTGGATAATGAAGAATTAACGCAAATAAGAAGTGTATTAGAATCAAAAGATGATTTATCAAAAGCTATAGAGTTTGAAGAAAATATGACAAAATTCATAGGCTCTAAGTATGCTGTTGCTACTTCAACATCAACTTCAGCAATACATCTTGCTTTAAGTGCAATAAAACTAAAAAGAGGTGACAAGATTTTAATGTCTGTTAACTCTTTTGTAAATTTACCAGAAGTTGTAAGACACTTTGATGCGGAGCCTATATTTATTGATATTAATATGGAAGATATGAATATTGATGTTGATAAGTTTGAAAAAGCTTTGGCTGAAAATAAATCGAAAAAACTAAGAGGTGCAATTATCACTTTTGTTGGTGGTCAAACTCCTGATTTAGATAGAATTTATGATATTGCAGAAAAATATGGAATTATATTAATAGAAGACTGTAGATCTGCACTTGGTGTTATGTATAAAGGGAAAAGAGTAGGGAATTTAAGAGCAGATATGACTATTTTCTCAACTAATCCATCTAATAGTAAATATGCAATTTCAAGATCTGGTGTGATTATTACAAATAATGAAGATATAGCAAATAGAGCAAAACTTTTAAGAACACATGCCCTAACAACTACTTATGATAGCTATGGAAACTTAGATTATGTATATGATGTTGTTGATATTGGACATAAATATGACTTATCAGAACTTGATGCTGCTTATGCCTTAGCACAACTTAATAAAACAGAAAAGTTTATTAAAAGAAGAAAAGAAATAGCTAAACTTTACGAAAAAAGATTAACAGGTGTTAAACACATTACAATTCCTTCTTACAAAGATGAACATATTTTTACACAACTAATTATAAAAGTTTCAAGAAATAGAGATGCCTTTGCAAGAGCTTTAAAAGAGCGAGGAGTTGCAACTGGACTTAATTATATTCCTTTACATCTTTTATCTTATTATAAAACAAAGTATTCTATTAAAATTACAGCCTTTTCAAATGCTTTAAATAACTATCAGCAAATACTTTCATTGCCAATATATGCAAGTTTAACAGATGAAGAAGTTAACTATGTTTGTGATCAAGTTATTGATGTAGCTTCTGAATGGATTTAATTTAGTTTTGAAACAAAAACTATACTTGTGGATTGAAGATTATCTCTTCTTTCCAAATACTTTACAGCAAATTATTGCTTATCTTTTATTACCTTTAACATTTATTTATATGCTTGTTATTTTACTAAAACGTACTTTTGCAAAAGAAGTAGATTTTGGGATTCCTGTTATTTCTATTGGAAATATTATTGTAGGTGGAAGTGGTAAAACACCAATTGCAATTAAATTAGCAAGCTCATATGAAAAGTCATGTGTAATTTTACGTGGATTTGGTAGAGCTTCAAAAGGCTTATATGTAATATCCAAAGAAGGACAGATCTTAGAAGATATAAGTATTAGTGGAGATGAAGCAATGCTATTAGCTAAGTCTTTAAAAAACTCTAGTGTAATAGTAAGTGAAAATAGAATTGAAGCTATCAAAAAAGCAAAAGAGCTTGGTTGTAAAATTGTATTTCTAGATGATGGCTTTTCAAAATATAATATTAAGAAATTTAACATTTTACTTCGTCCTAAAAATGAACCTACAAATTTTTATTGCTTACCTAGTGGTGGATATAGAGAACCTAAAGGTTTATATGCTTATGCTGATTTAGAGTTAAAAGAAGGTGTTGATTTCAATAGGATTATTACAATTAAAAAAGATGATAAGGAAGCTATTTTAAAAGATAAACTTGTAGTTTTAACTGCAATTTCGAAACCAAAAAGGTTACTAGAATTTTTACCAAAAAATACGCAACTTTTAGCTTTTGCTGATCATCATACTTTTACAAATGATGAGATAAATGAAGTAAAAGAAAAGTATAAAGATTATCAAATAATTACAACAGGAAAAGATTTAGTAAAACTAGAAACTTTTAATATTGAAAATTTGTATTTAATGGATTTAGATATTAAAATAGAAGATAGTGTAGATTTTTCTATGATGAAAGAGTATATAAAAACTTATGAATAAAATATATTATTTAGATGAAGAAGCATTATTTCATTTGGATTCAACGAAAAAAACTAACTCTTTTTTATGGAAGATTATGTACAAAAGAGTAAAGAAAAATCTTAATAAAGAGTTGATTAACCCTCAAACCTTAAAAGAAATCATCTTTTCAAAACAAATAGTTGATGAAATCACTTTTAACGCACCTTTACCAAATGTAAGTGTTCAAAAAGGTTCATCTTGGCTTTTAGGTGAGGATGGTAAAGATTACTATATTCCTATATCATTGAGTTTTTCAAATGATAAGGCAAGGTTTGAGCTTGTATTACTTGATGGTGAAATTGATATAAGAAATGTAGAAATAGGTAAAAATAAAAAAGAAGATATAAAAGTTCTAAAACATAATCCTATGTTACTTTTAAAAAATCTAAAAGTATTAGAATTATGTTTTGAGTTACTATTAGATCAAGTAAGAAGCGCTTGATCTTCTTTCACAATATGTCCTACAAATTTAGACATATTATCTAAAATTTTCTCACCTCGTCTAAATCCTAAAGCACAAGCTTCATAAGCATAAAATACACCAGCTTGGTATGTTACACCATTACTATCAGTATTTAATTCTACATACTCTTGATAAATTGCTTTATGACCTTCGTATTCACCTTCTGTTTGTACATCAATACTTCCATCTTCATTTATGATTTTAGTATTAGCACCTTCTCGTCCAAAACATCTTTTCTCAACTTGTTTTTTACCATCTAATGGTTCAAATGAAGTTTCAAGTAATAAAGGGTGATTTGGGTATAAATCCCAAAGAATTTTCATAAACCCTTTTGATTGAAACATTAAAGTATACGCAGGATTAAAAATAATCGCTTTCTTCTCTTTTATAATATCTGCTAAAACAAGTGCAAGTTCACTCTCATCAATTGCAATATCTTCCCAAGGAATTAATTTAAACCAAAACTCGAAGCTTTCTTCATCTTTGAAAATACCTTCATCGTTAAAGCCAACTTTATCAATAAATTCAAAATCAGTATTAAACCCTGCTTCATTTGCAATATGTTGTAAAAGTTTAGTAGTATTTTCATCTTCAGCCGAGCTTGAAATTGATGAAAATAGTATTTTCCAACCTAAGTCATTATAATACTCATCAAACTTTTCAATATCAGAATCTAAAGTAATAATTCTTTTAAAATTGTCTTTTAGTGCATCATAAAGATTATTAAATTGACTAGCTTCATCTAATCCATTTGCTTTTAAAAGTGCCCATTGAATAATAGCTGTTTCAAAAAGAGAAGTAGGTGTATCTGCATTAAACTCAATTAGTTTAATAGGTGCTCCATCAAGTCCACCTGCTAAATCAAATCTTGAATATAAATGCCAATGAACATCATTTTCCCAAGATTCTTTGATTGTTTCAACTAAATTAAAAGGAATATTTATTTCATGAAATAAATCATTTTCAATTACATGTTCACCAGCTTCACAAAACATGTCATATAATTCGTTACAAGCTTCATAATAAGCGTTTGCTTCATTTTCATTTACAACTACAACTTCGTCTGCTATGTATGAAGAATTATCTTCATCCGTATGCCATACAAAACCAATTGATTCTAAATATTCATCTGTTAAGGGTTGTAATTTTTCTAGTTTCATTTCTTAACCACCAAAAAATGAAGATCTAGATTTAGAACTTGAAGAAGATTTATTTCCAAAGAATCCACTTTTTTTACTAGATGATGAAGATTTAGAAGCTGAACTATTAGCTTTACTAAATGAACTTTTTGATTTAGAGTATGTTGAAGGAGATTTATATTGTGCTTTTCTTTGATTTTGGTAATTTTGATTTCCAAATAATTTATTACCAATATATGAACCTAACATTGCTCCTGCAATTGAAGACATTAAAACTCCACCCAGACCCATTCCCGCACTAGCTTCTGCAGAATTTGGATTTGTAAGACCTGAAGTTCCATTATCAATTTTTCGTTCTTCTTCTTTTACAAGGGCATCGATTTCTGCTTTTGTTAAAATCTTTTCAGTCCCATCTGGTTTTCTTAAAACAATAGTTGTTTTTGAAGATGGAAACTCATCTACAATTGCATATTTACCATCTGCTGATTGTTCGATTATAACAAATGCAGCTTGTTTTTGACTTGCATTTGCAAATGCATCACTTTGTCCAAAACCTTGTTGGTTGTTAGACTTATCTTCACAACCAACTAAACCTGAAACTAAAATAGCACCTAATCCGCCAACTACAGCGTAGTTAGATATCTTTTTAATATTATTATTCTTTTTCAAAATTAATAATCCTTTTTTACTTTTTGTTCTTTAAAATTTTAGATATATTACTAAATTCTTGCTATGAGTTAGATGAAAAATATTAACATCTTTTATCTAGTGTATTTTTGTAATAAAATCAAGGTATTAAATCTAGCTATTAACAATAATTTAATTATCTTTTAATCCCTTTCTCATAGCCTCAGAAATAGTATTATCAACTTTTTGTTTTGTAAAATATTCAAGGGCTAAAACCCCTTGATAAAGTAGCATATCCTCTCCGTCTTTTATTTCAAGACCATTTTCTTTTGCAAGAGCTAAAAAGGGTGTAATTTTTCCATAAACGCAATCAAAAGCATATTTTGCTGTTTTAAATACATCTTCTAAAAGCTTTTTATCACAAGGTAAATAATCATCTTTAAGTCCTGCGCTTGTAGAGTTTACAACTAAATCAAACTCTTTTATTTCAAAGTTATCCCAAGAGTATGAAGTGATATTTTCATTTTTAAAAAACTCTAGTTTTCCTTCGCTTCTATTTAAAACTGTTACCTCAATATTTTTTTCTTGTAAGGCAAGAGCAATGGCTTTAGCAGTACCACCAGCTCCTAGTAATAAAACTGATTTTATTTTACCAAATGATTCTATTGCTTTTAAAAATCCAGGTGCATCAGTATTATAAGCAATTACTTTTCCATTTTCATTTATATAGGTATTTACAGCTTGTATTTTCTTTGCTATTCCTCTTACTTCATCTGCATTTGCAAAGGCATGTTCTTTGTGTGGAACTGTAATATTTGCGCCTTCATATGAGTTTTTTATAAACTCTTCTTTTATAATACTTCCATCTTCTAAGTGATGTTTATCATAGTTTCCATCATAATTAAGTGCTTTAAATCCTGCATTTTGCATTTGTGGGGATTTTGAGTGAGCTACTGGATTTCCAAAGATTACAAATTTTTCCAATGTTTTTCCTTTTATTTTTTTACTATTAAATTAAATAGAGGATATTCTTTTTCATTTCTATAATGTGTATATATTAATTCATAAGAAATAAGTTTAAGTCCTAATTCTTCTATTAGTTCTAATAAGCTATTTTTTTCATAACCAAAATGTTCAACACCATCATTTTTGTGTTTTGCATGAAAAGTTCCATCTTCTTCATATAAATCATTTATACATATAGTTCCATCAGTTTTTATTGCATCTTTACATTTTCTTAGAAACATCTTTGTATCTTTGATATGATGCATTGTCATTGATGAAATTACTAAATCAAAACTATTTTTTGGTAGTTCTTCTTCATTCATATTGTGTTTGATTGCTTTTATATTTTCACAGTCAAATTCTAAAGCTTTTTTATTAAATATTTCAACCATCCCATCAGAATAATCCATCCCAATAACATTATTTGTTTGATTATTTAAAGCAAAAGATATAAAACCTGTACCACATCCATAATCTAAGATATTTGCATCTTCTTTTAAATCTATTTTTGAGAGTAGGTCTTTAACACAAGTATCTGAACTTTCCATACTTGATTGTTTTTTATCCCATGTTTTTGATGCTTCATCAAATCTATTCATTACAATCCCTTTTAAAAAATGGTATTATATCAAAATTTACTTTTTAAATAGGCTTTTATATGAATGATTTTATATGTACTTTTACAAACACTGATGATGGTAATTTAGCTTATCATGTGGGAGATATCAAAGAGAATGTTGATAAAAATAGAAATAAACTTGCTAAAAGATTGGGATATAATTCAAATGATTTAGTTTCAATGAATCAAACTCACGGTAATAATGTTCAAATTGTAAACTCAAGTACTCCTAAAATTATTGATGATTGTGATGGCTTAATCACAAATGAAAAAAATTTACCATTAATGGTAATGGTCGCTGATTGTATTCCAATACTTCTACATGATGAAAAGAAAGGTGTAATAGCTGCACTTCATGCAGGAAGAAACTCAACTTTTTTAAAGATTGTTGAAGTTGCAATAAATAAAATGAAAAAAGAGTTTTCTTGTAATGCTGAAAATATAAAAGCTATTATGGGTCCAAGTATTCAACAATGTTGTTATGAAGTAAGCCCTGAGTTAGTAAATATTGTAAAAACATCATTTGGAAAAGAATTTATAAAGGGAAGAAACATTGATTTACAAGGCATTAATAAATCAATTTTGCTAAAGAATGGAGTTGAAAATATCACTATTTCTAATATTTGTACAAAATGTACAAGTAAAGTACATTATTCTTACAGAAAAAACTCTAAAACTGGAAGATTTGCAGGAATTATTAAATTATAAATATTTTATTCAAAAAATCCATATTATAAATATCTTATATTTACAAAAAAATAATATAAGTAAAAATTATATTTTTTAATATACAAAGCCTAATTATCAATACTTTTAAAAAAAATTATTACATTTTAGAAATCTTAATATATTAAGTATAGATTAAAAAAATAAACTAATGTTTTTTGATTACATAAATTTTACATAAATAGCTTAAAAGATGCTTTATTGATGATAAAATCTATTTTTTTATTTTATTTAAGTTTCTTTTTGTTACTATTTGTGCACTTAGAAAATTAGCAGAAATTTAAAGGATTATAATGAGTAATAAAGTTACAAAAAATGAAGCATTAGATTATCATAGGGTACCAACACCTGGAAAAGTTGCTATTAAAGCAACTACAAGATTAGAATCGCAAAGAGATTTATCTTTAGCATATTCTCCAGGTGTTGCATTTCCATGTGAAGAAATACAAGCTGATCCAGAATTAGCTTATGAATATACTTCAAAAAGAAACTTAGTTGCAGTTATTTCAAACGGAACAGCTGTTTTAGGTCTTGGTAATATTGGAGCAATAGCTTCAAAACCTGTAATGGAAGGAAAAGCTGTATTATTCAAAAAATTTGCTGCAGTTGATTCTTTTGATATTGAAGTTGATGAAACTGATGTTGATAAATTTTGTGAAATAGTAAAAGCTATTTCTCCTACTTTTGGTGGAATTAACTTAGAAGATATAAAAGCTCCTGAGTGTTTTGAAATTGAAAGAAGACTAATTGAAGAACTTGATATTCCTGTTATGCATGATGACCAACACGGAACGGCAATTATTACAACAGCTGCACTTATGAATGCTGCTGAAATGATGGGTAAAAAACTTGAAGACATGAAAGTTGTAGTTGTAGGTGCTGGTGCATCAGCAGTAGCATGTTCAACTATGTACAAAGGTGCAGGTATTAAAAACCTAATCATGTGTGATTCAAAAGGTGTAGTACATTCTGGAAGAAGTGATTTAAATAAATATAAACAAGATTTTGTAACTTCTGAAGCTACAACTATGGAAGAAGCATTTACAGATGCTGACATGGTTTTAGGATTATCAAAACCTGGAAGTTTTACTAAAGAGCTTATTGCTTTAATGGCAGAAGAGCCAATTGTATTTACTTTAGCAAATCCTACACCTGAACTTTTCCCTGAAGAAGTAAGAGAAGTTAAACCTAAAGCAATTATAGGTACTGGAAGATCAGATTTCCCAAATCAAGTAAATAATGTATTAGGTTTCCCTTTTATTTTTAGAGGTGCTTTAGATGTGCAAACTAAAAAAATTAATATGGAAATGAAAATTGCAGCTGCAAAAGCAATTGCCAAATTAGCTAAACAACCTTTATATCCTGAATTAAAAGTATTATTTGGAGATTTATCTTATGGAAAAGAGTATATTATTCCAACTCCATTTGATAAAAGATTAATGGTTGAAGTATCAGCTGCTGTTGCAAATGCTGCAGTAGAAACTGGAGTTGCTAGAGTTAAAGAATTTAACCTAGAACAATATCGAGAAAAACTTTCTCATATGGTTTAGTTCTTAATAAATTAAATGAAGATTGAATACTCTTTTGAGTATTCATCTTAGTATATTTAGATATTAGAAATTTTATCATTTGATAAAGTTATTTTATGCTTATACATATCAGCTTTTATTACGATATCAGAATATTCTACAGGCTTATTATTTTTATCAAAAGACAATCTATGTAATGATAATAATGAAGTATTCTCTTTTATACCTAGTTTTTTAGCTTCTTCTTTTGAAGCATCTTTTGCTTCTACAGTTTCTTCTGCATTGTAAAATTCAATTGAATATTCATCTTTTAAAAATGAATATAATGATTCAATATTAAATTTCTCTTCTAAATTAGGAACTCTATTTATATCTAAATAATTTAGCATTAAGGCAAAAGGTTTATTATTAAGTTCTCTAAATCTTTTGATACATAAAAGTGTATTACATTGAAGTAATTCTTTTACATAATGATCCTCTTTGATTATTACAAACTCAATTGACTTTGTAGTTAATTTATAATTTTCTTTTGAAAGACGTTGGGTTAATGATCCAATTGCATTTGCATCATAGAGTATTTTTTGCTCTTTTACAAAAGTGCCTTTTCCTTGTTTCCTTTCAAGAATATTTTCTCTTTCAAGTAGTTCAATAGCTTTTCTTACAGTTATTCTACTAACTTCATACTCTTGTTCTATCTTTAATTCAGTAGGTATTAAATCTCTAGGATTATAGTTTTCTTTTATGTCTTTTTCTAGTTTATTTCTAAGTTGTACATATAGTGGTATTCCATTCTTCTTAAACAATGATTATGTCCTTTGCTTATAGATTTGATAACTTGTCATTAGACAAGATAATTTTGTGTTTATACATATCTCCTCTAATTATTAAATTAGAATATTCTATAGGTTTATTATTTTGGTCGTAAGATAATCTTTTTAAAGATAATAAAGGAGAACCTTCTTTAATACTTAATTTGTCAGAATCATCTTTATTTGCAATAATTGCTTCTACAATTTCTTCTGCATTATGAAATTCTATATTATATTCTTCTTTTAAGAAAGCGTATAATGACTCTAAGTTTAACTTTTTATCGATATCAGGAACGATATTCACATCAAAATAGTTAAACATCAAAGCAAATGGAATTTCATCTAATAGTCTTGTTCTTTTAATGCATAATAATTTTCCACAATTTAACATTTCTTTTACAAAATGATCTTCTCCTATTTCAATTATTTCAAAAGAAATAGATTTGGTTGTTAATAAATGTTTTTGCTTTGAAAGTCTTTGGGTTAAAGAACCAATAGAATTTGCATCATAGAGTATTTTCTGTTCTTTTACAAAGGTTCCTTTTCCTTGTTTTTTTATAACAATATTATCTCTTTCTAGTTCTTCAATAGCTTTTCTAACAGTTATTCTACTAACTTTGTATTTTTGCTCTAATTTACCTTCTGCTGGAATAATATCATTAACTTTATAATTTAATTTTATATCTTCTAAGATTTTTTCTTTTAACTGAAGATATAAAGGTATACCATTTTTAGCAAACAAAAGTTAGATCCTTTAATTTAGATTATTATATGTATATTTATTATAATACATTATACAATTCTATATTGTAAATAAACTTATATATAATTATTTAAAATTTTCAAGGCTTCTGTTCTTTCATCATTTAATTTTTGTTCATCCCATAATAATTCATTTTTAAGGATTAATAGCACTTTTTCTAATATTTCAATAGATGCTTTTTTATCTATTAATGATAAGGTAGTTCTTCTTACTAAGAAATCAAGAGGTTTTTTTACAAATTCATTTTTTATTGAATATATTACTTCAGCATTAGTTATTAAGTATTTATTATGAAGTTTTTCAATATTCTCAGCACTTTTTGCAATAAGTAATGCTCTATCTCCATACATTTTAATTAAATATTTCTTTATATCATCTTCAAGAAAATCAATTTTAATATGATCACATGATGTTTTACTTCCAATAAGTTTCAATTCTTTTGTTTTACATTCTGTATTAGGTAAGCTAAATTTATCAATAACATAATCAACGACTTCTTCCGCCATTTTTCTATATGTAGTCCATTTACCTCCAATAATACTAACAAGACCTGAATTTGAACTAGTGATGATATGCTCTCTTACAATACTTTTAGTAGATGCATTTTTGGGAGCTGCTACTAAAGGTCTAATACCGGACCAAGAAGATAAAATCTCACTTTTATCAATCTTTAAATCAAAATATATTTCTAAGTGTTCTAAAATGTATTCTATATCTTTTTGAGAAACTTCAGGATGTTCCTTTAAAGTTGTCTTCTCATCTGTTGTTCCAACAAGACATTTGTCCATCCATGGTAAAATGAAAAGTACTCTACCATCTTTAGTTTTAGGAATCATTAATCCTTCATTTGAAGGAAGATATTTCTTATCAAGTACTATATGAACACCTGAACTTAAATCAAGCATTTCTTTTGCATTTAAATCATCAATTTTTCGTACCTTATCAGAAAAAACTCCAGTTGCATTTACCATAACAGAAGAATAATAAATTGAGTTTCTACCAGAAATTCTATCTTTTATTTTAACTCCTGCAATTTCCTCTTTTTCATATATGAAAGATTCTACTTCATTATAATTTTTACAAATTGCTCCATATTCTTCTGCAGTTTGAAGTAATGTTACATTTAATCTAGCATCATTAAAACTTCCATCATAATATTTGATTCCACCAACTAAACCATCTTTTTTAATGATAGGAAAAGTATTAATCATTTTATCTTTTGATACAACTGATGTTCTGCCTAGTCCTCTTTTCCCTGAAATAAGATCATATAAACTTAATCCAATAAACATATATGGGATTTCCCACCATTTATATAAAGGTGTAACTAATGTTAATCTATTACATAAATGAGGTGCATTTTTTAAAAGTCTAGATCTTTCTTTTAATCCTTCCTTAACTAAATTAAACTGATTAATATCTAATCTTTTCACTGCAGCTTCTAAATATCGAACCCCTCCATGAACCAGTTTTGTACTTCTTGAACTTGTACCTTCTGAGAAATCATTTTTTTCTAAAAGTAGTGTTTTAAATCCTCTTGAAGCAGCATCTAAAGCTATTCCACTTCCCGTTGCTCCTCCTCCTATAATAATAATGTCAAATTTTTCTTTTTCCATAATTTAATATTCCTTTCATCATAAGGTTATAATGTTATACAAAACATTATAATAGTATAACTATAAAAAGATTCTTAAACTTAAATATACAAAGAAAAAAGTGCATAAAATTTGAAATGCTTAATTCTAACTAGATTATTTTAATTCATGTCTATTTTTTAACCAATATATAAGTTTAAATCCTACAGTATCTATAAAATGGGGATGCTATTTTAATGTTATGTTTCAGGTTTAATAAAGAAAACTATAATTTATAGTATTTTAGTGCATAAATTAAGCTTGATTTAAAAATCTATACGTCAATATTAAACAACAAGGTTATAATGTTATGATGTAAATAACAATATTATAAATATTTAATTTATAAAAATTAAAAAGGAGTACAGTTCATGTCTTTAGAACTTAAAGATATATCAATGCGTGTAGATGGGCAGACACATATCTATAACACTAATTTAATACTAAAAAAAGGTACTATGAATGTATTATTAGGTCGTACTTTATCGGGAAAAACTACATTAATGAGAATTATGGCTGGTTTAGATGTCCCTACAACAGGTAAGATTTTTTGGGAAGGTAAAGATGTTACTGGAATGAGAGTTCAAGATAGAAAAATTGCAATGGTTTATCAACAATTTATAAATTATCCATCAATGAGTGTATATGATAATATAGCTACTCCTCTTAGAATTATGAAAAAAGATGAATCATTTATTGATCAAGAAGTTAAAAAAACTGCTAAGCTAATGAGATTAGAAAATATGCTTGATAGAAAACCTTCTGAACTTTCAGGAGGTCAGCAACAAAGATGTGCTTTAGCTAGGTCACTTGTAAAAGGTTCAGGACTTGTATTATTAGATGAACCCTTAGCAAATCTTGATTATAAACTAAGAGAAGAATTAAGAGAAGAAATTCCTAAAATGTTTGAAGAATCTGGAGCAATTTTTGTTTATGCAACAACAGAACCGGAAGAAGCATTATTATTAGGTGGAAATGTTGCAACATTATGGGAAGGTAAAATTAGTCAATTTGACGAAACTGCAAAAGTATACCATACCCCTAATAATGCAATTACAGCTAAAGTATTCTCAAATCCTTCAATGAACTTTTTAGATATTAGAAAAGAGGGTGAATATATATATTATGGTAATAATGAAAAAGCTCCTATTAGCAATGTACTAGAAAAACTAGAAGATGGAAAATATTTAGCAGGTTTTAGACCTAATCATTTAGAACTGAATAAGCATGCTGGAAATGCTATTGAATTTTCAACTCACTTAGATGTTACTGAGATTACTGGTTCTGAAACTTTTTTGCATATGCATCATGATGATGATAATTGGATTGGATTAGTTCATGGAGTTCATGACTTAGAATACAATAGTAATTTATCCGTGTATTTAGACACACGTCATATTTTTATTTTTGCTAGAGATGGTGCGCTTATTGAAACTGCATCATATGTGCAAGAAAGATAGAAGGAGAAAATGAAATGGCAAAAATAACTCTTTCAAATTTAGCGCATAGTTATATAGAAAATCCTAAAGCAAAAGAAGATTATGTCTTAAAACCTTTAAATCATGAATGGGATGATGGCGCTGCATACGCATTACTTGGACCCTCAGGTTGTGGGAAATCAACATTATTAAACATCATTTCTGGAATATTAACACCTTCTCAAGGAAGTATTTTATTTAATGATGTGGATGTAACTTTTGCAGATACGACTAATAGAAATATTGCACAAGTTTTTCAATTTCCTGTTGTATATGATACGATGACAGTAAGACAGAATCTTGCTTTTCCTTTAAAGAACAGAGGTGCAAAGGAAGAATATATTAAACAAAGAGTTGGTTCAATTGCAAGAGCAATTCAAGTTGAAGATATTTTAGATAAAAAAGCAAGTGGATTAACAGCAGATGCTAAACAAAAAATATCGCTTGGCCGTGGAATGGTTAGAGAAGATGTAAATGCAATTCTCTTCGATGAACCTTTAACTGTTATTGATCCTCATATGAAATGGGAATTAAGAACACAACTTAAAGCATTACATAAAGAATTAAAACATACGATGATTTTTGTAACACATGACCAAACTGAAGCTTTAACTTTTGCAGATAAAGTTGTAGTTATGAATCAAGGTCATGTTCTTCAAATTGGAACACCTGAAGAATTATTTTCAAAACCAGCTCATACTTTTGTTGGATACTTCATTGGTTCTCCTGGAATGAATGTTTTTGAATCAAAAGTTAATGGTAATATTGCAGATTTACAAGGAACAGAAATAAAACTTAATAAAACTTACAAAACTTTAAATGGTAAAGTAGAATTAGGTATTAGACCTGAGTTTATTGAATTATGTGAAGAAGGTGAGGGAATTAATGTTGAAATTATGCGTGTTGAAGATGTTGCACATCATAAAATAGTTAGAGCTAAATATAATAACAAGAAAATAAATATTATTGTTCCTGAAGATATAAAAATAACTCCAAGTATGAATAGTATAAAGCTTAAACCTGAAGGTATAAATGTATATGTTGATGATTGGTTAGTTCAGGGGGAATTATTATGAAAAAAACAGTAAATCAAAAAGCATGGTTTTTAGTATTGCCGGTGTTGTTGCTTGTAGGTTTTTCAGCTGTTATTCCTTTAATGACGGTTGTTAATTATTCAGTACAAGACACTTTTGGAAATAATCAGTTTTTTGCAGTTGGATTAGAATGGTTTGAAGAAATCTTACATTCAGAACGAATTCATGATGCCTTGGGAAGACAAGTTCTTTTTACCTCTATAATTTTACTGATTGAAATTCCTTTAGGAATATTTATAGCTTTACATATGCCTAAAAAAGGTTTTTGGGCATCAGCTTGTTTAATATTAGTTGCTTTACCTTTGCTAGTTCCTTGGAATGTTGTTGGTACAATTTGGCAAATTTTTGGAAGAACAGATATTGGATTATTAGGTCATACTTTAGCCTCTTTTGGTATTGATTATAACTATACTCAAAATGTATTAGATGCATGGATTACGATTATTATCATGGATGTATGGCATTGGACTTCGCTTGTTGTATTACTTTGTTATGCTGGATTACAGTCAATTCCATCTGCTTATTATCAAGCAGCAAAAATTGATCAGGCATCAAACTGGAATGTATTTAGATATATTCAACTTCCTAAAATGATGGGAGTTTTACTAATTGCAACATTATTAAGATTTATGGATAGTTTTATGATTTATACGGAACCAATGGTTGTAACTGGTGGTGGTCCAGGAAATGCTACAACTTTTCTTTCTATTGATTTAGTAAAGATGGCAATTGGTCAGTTTGATTTAGGACCTGCTGCTGCATTCTCACTAATATACTTCCTAGTTATATTATTAGTATCGTGGGCATTTTTCACAATTATGACAAATATCGATAAAGAGGAGAAATAAGTGAATAACTCAAAAATTAAAACAGGTTTTTTCTCAAGTAAATCACCTACAATTATGCTTATTTATATTATATTTTTAATGTTACCAGTTTATTGGTTATTTAATATGAGTTTAAAAACAAATGAAGAAATATTAGGAACTTTTTCACTTTTCCCTAATAATTTAACATTTCAAAATTATATTGTAATTTTTACAGATCCCTCATGGTATTGGGGATATATAAATTCTATGTCTTATGTTGTTTTAAATACAATCATTTCTATTACTGTTGCATTACCAGCAGCATATGCATTTTCAAGATATAAGTTTTTAGGGGATAAACATTTATTCTTTTGGTTGTTAACTAACAGAATGGCACCACCTGCTGTATTTGCGCTGCCATTTTTTCAGCTTTACTCAAGTGTTGGTTTATTTGATACACATATAGCGGTGGCTTTAGCTCATACATTGTTTAATGTACCCTTATCTGTTTGGATATTGGAAGGCTTTATGCGTGGTGTACCAAAAGAAATTGATGAAACTGCATATATTGATGGTTTTAGTTTCTTTGCATTCTTTACAAAGATTTTCACTCCATTAATTGCGTCTGGTATTGGTGTTGCAGCATTTTTCTGTTTTATGTTTTCATGGGTAGAACTATTATTAAGTAGAACATTAACATCAGTAAATGCAAAATCTATTGCAGCAACAATGACAAAAACTGTTTCAGCTTCAGGAGTTGATTGGGGTGTTTTAGCAGCTGCAGGAGTATTAACACTTATTCCTGGTGCTATTGTTATATATTTCGTTCGTAATCATATTGCCAAGGGTTTATCTCTTGGACGAGTTTAAGGAGGTCTAGTATGGATTTATCATGGATGGCATGGACAAGTGGAACAGCTACATTTTTCATTTGTATTTTTGTAGCTTTGATTATTATGATAATTTGGGCAATAAAATGGCCACAAGCTCCAAGAGTAGGGATATTAAGAATTGAAACTACTCCTGGTGATCGACTTTTTCTTAGTTTATTAGGTTCTGCCTTTATTAGTCTTGCCTGGCTAGCAATGTTTGGTGCTCCAATTTTTGGAGGAATGATTGTTTGTTTTATTTATGCTTTAGCGGTTTTTCGTTGGGTATAAAAACTATTTGTAATACATTTAACTTTTAAGGAGAGAAAAATGAAAATCAAAAATAAAATTACTACATCGGTTCTAGGTGCAATATTAGGTTTAAGTGCAAGTTCTTTAAGTGCTGCAGATATGGGTAAATGGATTGAAGAATTCCAACCTTCTGTGCTTACAAAAGCTGAACAGAAAACTGAAATGGATTGGTTTGAAAAAGCTGCAATGCCTTATAAAGGAATGACAATTAAAGTTGTGTCTGAAGGTATTGGAACTCATGTTTATGAAAGTAAAACATTAACAAAAGCATTCTTTGATTTAACAGGAATAAAAGTTATTCATGACATTATTGGTGAAGGTGATGTAGTTGAAAAACTACAAACACAAATGCAAACAGGTCAAAATATATATGATGCATATATCAACGATTCAGATTTAATTGGAACTCACTGGAGATATAAACAAGCTAGAGACTTAACAGATTGGATGGCAAAAGAAGGTAAAGCAGTTACTAATCCTGATTTAGATTTAAAAGATTTCATTGGAACTTCTTTTACAACTGGCCCTGATGGAAAACTATATCAATTACCAGATCAACAATTTGCTAACCTTTATTGGTTTAGGTTAGATTGGTTTACTGATAAGAAAAACATGGCTGATTTCAAAGCTAAATATGGTTATGAATTAGGTGTGCCTGTTAACTGGTCTGCTTATGAAGATATTGCAGAATTCTTTACTGGTAGAGTAATTGATGGTAAAAAAGTTTATGGTCACATGGATTATGGTAAAAAAGATCCATCTTTAGGTTGGAGATTTACTGATGCATGGATGTCTATGGCAGGGATGGGTGATGTAGGTGAACCAAATGGTCTTCCTGTTGATGAATGGGGAATTAGAGTAAATGATAAGTCTCAGCCAGTTGGTTCTTGTGTTCAAAGAGGTGGAGCTACAAACTCTCCAGCAGCTGTTTATGCAATTGAAAAATATAATGAATGGTTAAAGAAATATGCACCACCAAGTGCTGCTGGTATGGTATTCTCAGAAGCTGGACCAGTTCCTGCTCAAGGTGAAATTGCACAACAAATGTTCTGGTATACAGCATTTACAGCAGATATGGTAAAAGAAAAAATTGCAGTTGTAAATGAAGATGGAACTCCAAAATGGAGAATGGCTCCATCACCA
>Ga0193963_1000548_pt1 | contig 19502 bp, 13 predicted proteins | sample FB_6_MG_FD_140359 | JGI IMG/M metagenome (GOLD analysis project Ga0193963, IMG submission 140359) | Microbial mat bacterial communities from the Broadkill River, Lewes, Delaware, United States - FB_6_MG | ecosystem: Environmental > Aquatic > Freshwater > River > Microbial mats | place: USA...
CCCGAGGCCTCCACGGGGATGATTTCATCGGGAAAGATTTTTGCCACACGTTTTGCCACACTTGTGTCCACCTCAAGGGTGGCAAGATTTCTGTTGTTAATGCCCACCACCCGGGCTTGTGCTTTATATGCCTGTTCAAATTCAAACTCTGAATTGATCTCCACCAGCGGCTCCATGCCAAGTTCCCGGGTAAGAAAGGTCAATTCTGCCTGCTGGGTCGGATCAAGCAGGGTCGTGATTAAAAGCACCGCAGATGCCCCTGCTTTTTTGGCTTCATAAATCTGGTATTCGGAAAAGATAAAATCCTTTCGAAGTACGGGCAGATTTGTGTTTTGGCACACAAGTTCAAGGTCGGAGAGCGTGCCTTTAAAATATCTTGACTCCGTAAGCACCGATATGGCCCTTGCACCGCCTTTGGTGTAAGCCTTGGCATAGGCGGCTACGTCGATATCGGTTCTGATGTCCCCCTTGGAAGGCGATGCTTTTTTGACCTCGGCAATGATACCTACCGCGTCAGGGCTTGAATCTGCCATGGCATCTGCAAAAGAGGCCGCAGCCGTTGTATGTTCGGCATCATGGCGAATGGCGGTTAAGGGCACTTTGCTTTTGGCCTGGTTTATTTCTTCATTCTTGACATCAACAACAGCGTTGAGAAATCCCTTCATTTGTCTGCCTTTCTGTTTAAGCGTTTTCCCTGGTATAATCTGCCAGCAACTCAAGTTTTTCCATGGCTGCCCCGGTTTCAATAGATTTTAAAGCCATGTCAATACCCTTCTCAATGGTGGGGGCGGCATCTGCGGCCACAAGACCTGCGCCTGCATTGAGCAGGACAATATCCTGTTTGGGGCCCTTTCCCCCGGACAGAATGGCCCGGGTGATGGCGGCATTGTGTTTTGCATCCCCACCCAAAAGATCCTTGGGGTCGGCGTATTCGTCAAAATAGGTCAAGGGATCCACATCATAGGTTTTAATCATGCCGTCATTGAGTTCCGTCACCCGGGTCAGGTCTGTGGTGGTCATCTCATCCATGCCGTCATGACCGTGGACCACAAAGGCTTTTTCCACACCCAGCAGATCCAATGCTTTTCCAAACATTTCCGTTAATTCCGGTGCATATACCCCAAGGATTTGACATGAGGCGGCGGCCGGGTTGGTCAATGGTCCGAGCATGTTGAAAATGCTTCTGATCTTACATTCAGTGCGGGCTTTCATGGCGTATTTCATGGAGCCGTGATACAGGGGCGCAAACATGAAACCAATGCCGATTTCGTTGATGGCCTCTTCCACAATTTCAGGGTCTACACTTAAATTAATCCCAAGCTCTTCAAGCACATCGGCAGACCCGCATTTGCTGGTGACTGACCGGTTGCCGTGTTTTGCCACGGTTACGCCGGCGCCTGCAATGACAAAGGCCGTTGTGGTGGAAATATTAAATGACCCCGAAGCGTCACCGCCTGTGCCGCAGGTGTCAATGACCTTTTTGGCAAGGGTCTGAATACGAATCGCTTTGCTCCGCATGGCCCGGGCCGCACCGGCAAGCTCCTCAAATGTCTCACCCTTTGTGGCCAGGGCGGCCATGAATGCACCGACTTGGGCTTGGGTGGCCTGTCCCGAAAAAATGGTGTCCAGCATGTCCGCCATCTGCTCCTGGCTAAGATTTTGTCCGTTTACTATGGTATTCAGGTAATCTGTAAAATCCATATCATGCTCCTTTAATAAAGTTTCTGATCAGCCGTTTTCCCACGGTGGTCATGAAAGATTCCGGATGAAACTGAACCCCCTGGGTGGGGTGCGCTTTGTGTTTTATACCCATGATTTCTCCGTCTAGGGTTCTGGCCGTTACTTCCAGACAGTCGGGCAGATCCGATTCCCGAACCGCAAGGGAGTGGTAACGCATCACATTAAAGGGTTTGTTTATGCCTGAGAAAATGTGTTTGCCGTTTGCTTCCACCATGGATGTTTTGCCATGCATAATCGTCTTGGCATGGATAATGGTGCCGCCAAAACTCTGGGCAATGGTCTGGTGTCCTAAGCACACGCCAAGAATAGGGATTTTTCCTGACAGCTTTTGTACCAGTTCAAGGCAGATGCCCGCATCTTCAGGTCTGCCCGGTCCCGGTGACAGGATAATGGCATCAAATCCTAATCCTTCGAGTTCGGCCACGCTGATCTTATCATTTCTGAAAACCTCTGCCTGGGCCCCTGTGTGCAGCACATAATGCACCAGGTTAAAGGTAAAGGAATCGTAGTTGTCTATTATTGCTGTTTTCATATCTTACTATCCTTTTGGGCTTTGCGACAGAGCAAGTTTTAATGCCATCTCAACACTTTTGGCCTTGTTGATACATTCGTTCAATTCGGTTTCAGGATCTGAATCGTAGACAATACCTGCCCCTGCCTGGACGGTCAATTTGTCGTTTTCCATGACCGCAGTGCGGATGGTGATGGCAAAGTCCATGTTGCCGGTAAAGGAGATATATCCTGCAGCCCCGCCATAGACACCCCTTTGACGGTTCTCAAGCTTGCCAATGATTTCCATGGCCCGGATTTTGGGCGCACCGGACAAGGTGCCTGCCGGAAAGGTGGCCTTGAAAAGATCAAAGGCGTCGCACTCATCTTTCAGGTCACAGGTGATATTGGAGACCAGGTGCATGACATGGGAATAGCGTTCAATGACCATGGTGTCCGTTACCTGGACCGTGCCGGCCTGGGCCACCCGGCCAAGGTCGTTTCGGCCAAGGTCAATGAGCATGACATGCTCTGCCTTTTCCTTTTCATCATTGAGCAGATCATCGGCCAGGGTACGGTCCGTTTGTTCGTTTTTGCCCCGGGGTCTTGTGCCGGCAATGGGCCGAAGGGTTGCCACCCGGTTTTCAAGGCGCACCATGGTTTCAGGAGAAGAACCTGCAATGACCCGATCCGTGAAATTCATGAAAAACATGTAAGGTGACGGGTTGATGTAGCGCTGGGCCCTGTAGATCATTACGGGATCAACCGTTGTTTTGCATGAAAAGGGCTGGGAATATACAGCCTGGAAAACATCTCCCTCCACAATATGTTTCTTGATGGTTTTAACCCCTTCCATGTATTCTTCGGCCGATGTTTCAGGTACAAGCTGTGTATCGGCAACATGGGTCGTGGTCCCGGGAACAAATGGTTTTCCTAAATCTTTTACAAGCGTATCAACGTCATTTCTGGCGTTATCGTAGACCGTGGCCGGATCATCAGTCTTGGACAGGTAACAGATGTTTAGGCAGGTCAGGGTTTGTTTGATGTTGTCAAAGATGATCATCTGCTCGGGAATAATAAAATGGCCGTATGGGGTGCCCTCGGGTAGGGAAACGTCAATATTTTCAAAAAAAGAGACGATCTCATAGGCAAAGTAGCCGGTGATTCCGCTCCAGAACCGCGGCAGATCCGGGATATCGGCAGGGGTGAATTTTTTGATAACATCACGCATGACGCTTAAGGGATCGTTGTTATGAGCAATTTTTTTTGTGTCGTGGCGGGTTTCCACAAGGACATGGGTTTTAAAAATTTTGATGTGCCCAAAGGCGGCAACCCCAAGAAAACTATATCGGCCCCAGCGCTCGCCACCCTCCACACTTTCTAAAAGAAAGCACGCTTTGTCCTTTTCATAGCATTTTTGTAGAATGGATACGGGCGTATCACTGTCTGCAAGCACCCTTGTGGCCACAGGTATGACATTGGCGGATTGGGCAAGTTTGATAAATTGGTCTTTATCCGGCAGTCTGTCTAATATCATTAAAAAATCCTTTATGAGAAAGCCTGTGTAACCTACACAGATCTTTCAACTTTTGTTGTGGTTGAGTCTGGGTATTGATAGATTATATCAGCCCATGGCTGTTTAAAATAAAAAAGGCTGACATGGATGTTGTCAGCCTTGGGTCCGCAACAGCCATGAATTTAAGTAAAAGCTGTTGCAGCGATATGTCACAAGAATCTAAAGCATCTTTGATAACCGGTGCAACAGCCATTGCCATATTGGCCAGGAACGCCAATACCATAAATTTTGTGTCTGGTTGGTTGCAAACGTTTTCATACATGCCCTTCTTTGTATAGGTTGTTTAACGGCCAAATTAAATGGTTTTAATCGTGGTGTCAATAAAAAATGTTTCTATGGGTAGAAACAGAATTTAAAAACACCAAACAAAGACCGGACAAAGATGAAAAAAAGCTGGTACTATTGGGCTCCGGCATTTATATATTGACTGTTTTTTCCACCATGATGAACATGAGGCGCATGAAGATGATATACCGAAAATTGATCTTGATGTCCTTTATGTCCTTCATTTGGAGGCATCTTAACTTTATGATATTGGCTCGGGACTGATTTAAATGCTTTTGTTTTTTCCCCCTGTGGCAAAACCCTGTGAACCGCCGGCCGGCATTGCACTTTTGTCATCTGCATTAAAAGAAAACGGTATAGAGTGCAAATGTGTTGACGCCAATGTTGACGGCCTTTTATGGCTGATCAACTCCGTGGGCAAAGATAAGGCAACCGAGTCCTGGACCCGGCGGGCACTGAAAAATAGGGCAGCCCTTTTAAATGACCTCGGTAGTCCTGATTTGTATACCAATTTTGACCGCTACCATCAGCGGGTCTATGACCTGAACCGGCTGGTGGCCGTATCTGTAGACCGGTCAAGATTCAGAGTTAGCTTAAGTGACTATTCGGACAATCAGCTCTCTTCTGTGAACTCAAAGGCCCTGCTTGACAGTGCCGCATTATATCAGGAAAATCCTTTTTTTCCATATTTTGAAGAAAAACTTCGTCCCGTGATAGAATCCTGGGACCACCCCTGGATCGGCATCTCCCTTTGCTATCTTAACCAGGCCCTGGTCAGCTTTGCCCTGGCCGGATGGATCCGGGATAATTTTCCGGGTAAAATACTTGTCATGGGCGGGGGGTTGGTCTCTTCCTGGATGAGCCGTCCTGATTTTAATAACCCCTTTTCAAGTCTGATTGATCATATGGTCAAAGGGGAGGGTGAATCTCCTTTACTCGCATTGCTTGGAAAGCCCGGCATTAAGAAAAAACATTATGTGCCGGACTACGGGTTTGCCGATAACCATGATTATATTGCGCCAGCAAAAATTCTGCCCTTCAGGGGATCCATCGGGTGTTACTGGAGCAAATGCAAGTTTTGCCCTGAAAAAGCTGAAACCCGTCCCTACTCGACCCAGCGGGCCGATCGGGTGCTTGGGGATCTTGACTTAATGGCCGAAAATCACAATCCTGAGGTTGTGCATTTTATTGACAATGCGGTGACGCCTGCGTTTTTGCGCGCACTTTCCAGGCAGACCTGCACGTTTAAATGGTACGGGTTTGTCCGGTTTGAAAAGGATTTTGCCGACCCCCAATTTTGTCGGGCCCTTAAGCAAAGCGGATGTGAAATGCTTAAGCTCGGGCTTGAATCCGGCGACCAGAAGGTCCTGGAGGATATGGGAAAGGGCACGGATCTTGAGCTTGTGTCAGCCACCCTGGCCAATCTTAAAGCCGCAGGAATCCTTACCTTTGTCTACCTGCTTTTCGGCACCCATTATGAGGATGAGGCTGCGGCCCACCGCACCCTGGATTATATCAAGGCCCATAAATCTGATATTGACTATCTGAATCTGTCTGTGTTTAATCTGCCTAAATTCAGTGAAGATGCCCAAGGTCTTGTAACCCATGAATTTTACCATGGCGATCTCTCCTTATACCTTAATTTTGAACACCCCTGGGGCTGGACCCGCCGTAATGTGAAATCGTTTATTGATAAAGAGTTTAAAAAACAGCTGGGTGTGGGGTCCAGGTTCAGGAAAAATCCGGCCTTTTTTTCATCCAACCATGCCATGTTTTTTAATCATTTAGATTAACAGCCATGGGCTGACCTAATCCATCAATAGCCAGGCTCAGCCCACAACAAAAATTGAAAGACCTGTGTCGCTTACACAGACTTTTTTATAAAAAATTTTAAAGGGATCCGTCATGATGAATGCCCATGTTCTATCCACCGGCAATGAGGTGCTGCTTGGCGATATTGTTGATACCAACAGTACATTTTTATGCCGGCAGCTTAAACATTCAGGTGTAAACGTTATCAAGACAAGTGCTGTGCGCGATGATATGGCAGCCCTTGTCCGGGAGATTAGAAGCATCGCATCTGCTGTGGATATCTGTGTGATGACAGGCGGCCTTGGACCGACTTCTGATGATTTAACGGCCCAAGCCTTGGCCAAAGCAGCCGGGGTGAAAATTGAGCTGGATACTGCGGCCTTAAGCTCCATGAAAACGTATTTTGATAAACGCGGATTTGATCTTACGCCGGCCAATGAAAAACAGGCCATGCTGCCTATCGGCGCAACTTTTATGGAAAATCTTCAAGGAACAGCGCCGGGGTTTTCTATGACAATAAATAAATGCCGGTTTTTTTGTATGCCTGGGGTCTCCAAAGAAATGCACCGGATGTTTGATTTGAAAGTGCGCCCCCAATTGTATGAAATGACCGGTCATGCCGGTGAAATTCAAGTCATTCAATTGATGGTGTTTGGTTTGCCTGAGTCCAGGGCAGAGCAGGCTCTTTCAGGTTTCGCTGAACAGTTTCCCTCAATTCATCTGGGTTTCAGGATCAGATTCCCCATGATTGAGGTAAAGCTGTCCCGGCTCAAAGAGAAGGCTTTGGATTCCCGAAAAGATCCGGATGGTACCCAGGCGTTGACCCAGGCGAAGCTATGGGTAATGGAAAAGATTGGCTCCAACGTTATTTCAGACCAGGGGCTGACCCTGGCCCAGGAAGTCGGACGGCTTCTGGTAAAGCGTGGACAGACACTCAGTGTGGCTGAATCATGCACCGGCGGACTTGTGGCTCATCTGGTAACGGATGTGCCGGGTGCTTCTGACTATTTTCTGTTTTCAGCCACCACCTATGCCAATTCAGTAAAAGAAGCGATTCTTAAGGTATCCCCTGAAACCCTGGAAAATAATGGCGCTGTGGATGAAACCACTGCCCTTGAAATGGCAACCGGCGTCAGGGCAGCCGGCGGATCAGACTGGGCTGTGTCCACCACGGGCATTGCAGGCCCAACCGGCGGGAGCGAAGAAAAACCTGTGGGCACCGTGTGTATTGGGGTGGCAGGCCCCTTGGGGGCGCATTCCCAGCGGTTTATGCTGGACCGGGGTGACCGTCAGCGCAACAAACAGCTGTTTGCCGCCATGGCCCTTGATGTGCTACGCAGGGAGCTTGTGAAAAACTAACCGGAAAGCTTAAAGGTCGATCCTGTTCAAGGGTACCAGTGCTAAGGTGTTACCCAAAATTAAAAAGCCCCTGAGTAAGAATCTACTCAGGGGCTAAAATGTCACAGGGATAAAATGGTATATTAAATCACGGTCACATTTGCAGCTGCCGGGCCTTTGGGACCCTGTACAATGTCGTATGAAACTTTTTCACCTTCATTGAGAGATTTAAAACCTGCTGCATTGATACCAGAATGGTGGACAAACACATCGTTGCCGCCATCTTCTTGTTCAATAAATCCAAAACCTTTTGACTCGCTAAACCATTTTACAGTACCGTTTGCCATGTAGGCGTTCTCCTAAATAAGAAATAAAATAAATCGTCTCGATCTTAAAGAATAATCACTGATTTCTCGGGGAAAATATCTAAGGAAGAAACTTATGCACTTAACTTGTGCAATAATTAAAACGAGTATACACGAAAAAAAGAGCCTGTCAAGAAAATTAATTTTTTATTGTGATTCTCAAACAATACCTTCGCCACTAAGCAGCCTTTTTCTTACCATAACGTTGCGAACCAAGCGATTCGGATCTTCTTCCGGCTCTTTCAGAGCAAGCATAGGCTTATCAACAGTGCTGAAATCTTCAGCTTTTTTCTTCAGCACAATCCATTTTTTCATTTTTTGATCGTTTCAGCTTAGCAGAAAATATCATGCTTTTTGTACTAAAAGACAGGCTTTTTCAAAACCGGAAAAATGGGAATGCCCCCCCCCCTCAAGCTTTTATTTGTGGTGAATAAAAAAATATGATTGTTATGACCATATCTTCAAACTTGCGAGTTTTTCATTTTTTGTTGTGCACGACAACTATCCTGACACATAGGGATAGGGCATGGGGGGTAGTTCCGAATCAATGTCACGATTGCCCTATACGAGTAAGATGGTTACGGCAGAGCCGCCCCGCAGGAGTTGGAAGTAGGGTCACCAATGCTTAGGTCCAGAGAGACCAGTTCAGGGGGGATGGCTATATATCGAATACAGATTTATACCAGCCAATCATTTTCTGTTCAAAATCCTGCTGGTGTGCCCGGTTTTTCATCTGATGATCGCCGCCGTCATGGAGAATCATTTCTTTGGGGGGGTGCATGGCGGCATAGAGGATATAGGCATTTTCCACCGGAACCACCTCATCGGCACAGCCATGGAAAATCATGACATGGTGCAACGCTTTTGCCTGGTCGGAAAGATCATACAAAAGGTTCTTCTTAAAAAAATCCAAAGAAAGGTCAGGGCGATTGTCATTGCCTGCCAGGGGTATCCTTTTTATGGTCCGGGTGTTCACGGGGGATGCGCACAAAACAGCACCCTGAATCCTGAACCCCGCATGTTCAAGATCCTGCCAGGCCTTGATGCAGGTGGCCCCACCCATACTGGAGCCAAACAGGGCAATCCGGTTTGATGTAATTTCCATTTCAAGAACATGACCCACTGCCGCACAAAAATCCCTTGCGCGCTTTTTAATACTGGTGTCCTTGATAAAACTACCCTGGCTGTCACCGCATCCCCTGTGGTCAAAACGGAAAAACGCAATATTATTTGCAGGCAGAACCTTTGACAAAAGCATCTGTTTTGCAGAGTTTCGGCTGCCTTCAAGGCCGTGGGAGCCTACAACAAGAGGCGGCATGGGGCATTTGGGAAGATGAAGGGTGCCTTTCAGGGTGAATCCATCAACTGTAAAATTTGTTTCCATTATTTTCATCTTGTTTTTGCGCTCATATCTTTGTATAGTTACCGACTTTTTTCACTTCAACCATATATAACCACAAGATATAGTATAAAATGCCCGTTAAAAAAAGAAAAACATACGAACTTGACATCATTGACCTTGCCTTTGGGGGAAAGGGTCTGGCTAAACCCGATGGGTTTCCCGTGTTTGTGGACCGTTGTGTTCCCGGAGACCGGGTTTTTGTGAAGATTTTCAAAAAAAAGAAATCCTGGGCCGAAGGACGGTTGATCAATATTATCACCCCTTCACCCCTGCGCCAGGAGGCAAGATGCGAGTACAACCGGTTTTGCGGGGGCTGCAAATGGCAGCAACTGCCTTACGAGCGCCAGCTTGAATACAAGAAGCGCCATGTTGTCGAGTCTCTGGCCCACATCGGGCGCTTAAAAGATGTCCGGGTCACCGATGTTGTGCCCTCGGATCATGTATACGAATACCGGAATAAAATGGAGTTTTCCTGTTCTTCCATGCGCTGGCTCATGCCTGAGGAATTGGCTGATGAGTCCATTAAAAAAGGTTTTGGGATTGGACTGCATGTGCCGGGCACCTTTGACAAGGTAATTGACATTCATAACTGCCATATTATGCCGGCCCTGGGCAATGACATTTTAGAAACCATCCGTGCCTTTGTGGGCGAATCCGGGCTTGCTGCATACCATCTGCGCAGGCACGAAGGATTCTGGCGCTTTGTCATGCTGAGGCATTCCGTAGCCCGGGATCAGTGGATGGTTAATCTGGTGACCAGTGAAAAAAAACCTGAGGTCATTGACGCCTTAGGCAAGCAGCTTGTGGAAAAATTCAGTCAGATAAGCTGTATTGTCAACAATATTACTGATGCCCGATCAGGAGTTTCCACAGGCAAGGAAGAGATTCTTATCCACGGTGAAGATCATTTGATCGAAAAGCTCGGAGGTTATCAGTTTAAAATTTCGGCAAACTCTTTTTTCCAGACAAATACCCGGGCTTGTGAAAAGCTGTATACCAAAGTCAGTGAATATGCAGGCCTTGACGGATCCCAGACGGTTCTGGATCTGTATTCAGGCACCGGGACTATTCCGATTTGGCTTTCAGGTCAGGCAAAAAAAATATACGGGATTGAAATTGTCCATTCTGCTGTGGTCGACGCAAGGGAAAATGTACGTTTGAACGGCATTGATAACTGCACCTTTCTGGAAGGGGACATCAAGGACGTTTTTAAGCAGGTGCCTGAAAAGCCGGATGTCATCATCATTGATCCGCCCAGGGTGGGCATGCACAAAGATGTGGTGGGACACGTGTTGGCCCATTCTCCAGGCAAAATTGTTTATGTCTCCTGCAATCCTGCAACCCTTGCCAGGGACCTTGAGATGCTTTCATCGCGTTACGCCGTGCTTGAAGTAACACCTGTGGATATGTTCCCTCACACCTATCATATTGAATCCGTGGCGTTGCTTGTGAAGAAAGGTTAACGTTTAGGCTTGGGATCAGATTAAAATCGTCCAAATATAACTTAGGATTTTAAGTCGTATTCAAGGCGCGTTACTGGAATCATATTGTTCCTGATGTCCAGTGACGCAACGCGGAAGACGGCTTAAAAGGCAAGTCATATGGACGGTTTTGTTTTGCTTGCGAGCCTTAACCCATGGATAGAATGGCGTCTCCTAAGGCTTTACCACCGTCATCGTCATCATCATCTTTCGGTTCATTGAACACGCAGCCTAAAATGAGCATGTCTTCATTTCTTTCAGTTGTGATTTTATATGGTTGTTTATGAAAAAGGCTGATCATGCCTTTGTTCTGTGGAGACGTATAGGCAATTAGTCCTTTAATGCCGTTGTCGATGGCCGCTTGATTGAGTTTTTTCTGCAAGATTTCAGCAATTCCCATGCCTTGGTATGCTTTTGATACGGAATAAGCAACTTCGGCCATGTTGATGATCGTATTTCTGAAATACTCGCCCACGGCAATAATTTTTTCAAATCCCAGTTCGCCTATGGTCGCAACGATGGTCAGGTCATTGATATAATCAATCTCATAGGTGGTTTCAATTTGATCATAGGCAAAACTTTTTTTCTCATGAAAGAATCTGGAAACAATATCTCCACGATTCATGGTGTAATAGTGCTCCTGGATAAACCGTTCATCCGTCGGCTTTGCCGGTCTGAATGTCATGGGAATGTCTTTTATAACAATGGTTTCCTCGTACTTAAGCGGGTAGACCCCTTTAATGGCCTGTTTAAATTTACGGTCACTGTCAATCAACCCCATCTCTTTGGCTGCGGAAAACAGCTCATCCCGGAAATCCGGATGGGCAATGGATACTAAGGCCATGACCCGCTCCTGAAGGGTTTTGCCAAAAAGATTTACCACCCCGTATTCTGTTGCCACAAACTGGACATCTCCCCTTGGCACCACCACGGCGTGTTCTGCTAAATGTGGTACGATTCGGCTCTTTCGTCCGTGATCCATGGTGGCGGTCATCATAAGGATAGATTTTCCACCTTCGGACATGGCTGCCCCCCGTGTGAAATCAAGCAGACCATTAATCCCTGTGTAGTTGTTAAACGGCAGGGCATCGGCAGCCACCTGTCCGGTTAGATCAATGGCCATGGCCGTGTTCAGGGTGACCATTTTATTGTGACGACCGATGATTCCCGGGTTGTTGGTATAATCCGATGGGTAAAATTCAATGGAAGGATTGTCGTCAAGAAATTCATAGAGCAGGGTGGAGCCTACGGCTGCGCTGGCCACAAGCTTAGCGTTATTAAATCCTTTTTTCTTATTTGTGATTACCCCAATGGAGAAAAGATGCATGATTGCATCTGACAGGTATTGTGAATGAATTCCAATATCATTTTTATCTGATAAAGCCAGCATAACTGCATCAGTGGTTAAACTAAGACTTGTCTGGATAGTTGAACCGTCTTCGACGAGACGTGAAATATGCTTGGCAATGATATTGTTCGACTCATGTCCAGGACGTGGTTGGATGGTTAAAAGTGGGGCATCATGTTCCACAAGAAAATCAACATCATTAACATGGATAAAGCTTCTGCCCAGGACCCGGGGCATTTGGGGGTTAATCTGGCATATGACAATATCAGCGGTTTCGCAGGCCGAAAGATTGATATCCACGGAAATACCAAGACTCATCCACCCAAAGTCATCGGGCGGCGAGGCCTGGATCAGCGCTGCATTCAAAGGCATGAGCCCGGATTTGAACAGGTGCGGGATCTGGTACAGGTTCGCAGGCGTAATAAATCTTTGATTTTTTTTGATAATACTTGGACCGCAGGATCCTAAATAAAAGGATCTGATATTGAATTGCTGAGAGTGGGGCTCATTAGCGATAAGCGTGAGCGGTCCACTTTCAATGCTGAGCAGGCGAACGATTTCAAGGTCAGTGAATCTTGCGGAGATATCTGATAGCTCTTTGACAAGATGTTGGGGTTCAGCGCAGGATGAGCCTATAAATACGCGTTGACCAGGCCGGATATGTTTCAGGGCCTCCTGGGCACTGCAAAGTTTGTCTACGTAAGAATCTGCCCAGTAAGTGGACTTTGTCATAGTCAATCCCCCCAAAAAATATTTATTGTCTGCTTGAAAACGGTTTTTATAGTCCTTAGTCAAAGGCAGAGATGGTTTTACAAAAAAATGTAAAGGCGGGGAGTATCATATATAAAAATTATACGGTTGTGAATAATAAACTAAGCCTAAGGCCATCAATTTAAATAAGGGCTGAATAAATATTAAATTTATTTGCAAAGCCTATGGATGGTCTGGGCATGCCAGTGCCCCCTGCCGGAAAAGGTCGGAATACCTTTATCTCTTAAATATTCAGCAATCGTGGAAAATGTGGCGCCCTGGTCCCGCATCCTGTTAATGGTGGAGATGATGTCATCTTTGGTGTAATGAGTGCCCGAGGCATAGCTGGTTGTTGCCATTGGCGTGTCATCCGGGCTTTGCCTGCTTGTCATAAGCGTTTCCAAAGATTCAAAAAAATCAGCCATGGCATTTTGTTGGCGCATCTGGGATTCCATGATCATCTCACTTACCTCTGCCATACGGCCAATTTCTTTGACCAGTTGTGTGGTGTTTTCGGCAATAATCGGGATCAGATCCTCAATGTCTTGTTTCCGTGCTTCTTTTTCCGGAATGGAATTTGAGCGCTTAAAAGCGGGGGGGCGTCTTTCTTTTGGAATGCGCCGTTCTCCAGGCATAAAGTAGTTGGTGTCCATGGTTTTTTTAACGGACGAGGTTTCTTTTTTACCGGAATTCCTCAGATTTTTTAAAAAATCGTTCAATGAAGTTTCCTCCGTATGGTTAAGATCCCGCAAAAATTACCCATAAAAGTTGCTATGTATCGGGAAGTAGAACTTAACGTAAGAACACAGTTCAATAATACTGTTTAGGTACTTGAGTAGCGGTTCTGAATATTAGATGAATGAATTTCAACTGGATTATTGAACATGACCTATTTAAGGACAAAATCGCACAGTATATTAAAAGTAGTTAACACAAATTTATGAATAAAGTCAAAACTTTTTAATGAATTGGCGAAAAAGGATCTATAACAGGTGAGTGAACTTTTATTTTCCCGGCATCCGACAAAAAAAAGTTTGCGGATGCCGGGAACAAATTTATGATGCTTTAACGCTTTGTAACCCACGTCTGTAATTTATAATATCCTCAACCGTGAGCATTGTAAAACCGTTGTCCCTAGCAAATTGTGCAGCTTTAGGGAGTCTGGTCATGGTCCCATCTGGATTTGTAAGTTCACACAACACCCCGTATGGGGGCAAATTCGCAAGACTCATAAGATCAACTGTGGCCTCGGTATGGCCGGCGCGTTCAAGGACTCCCCCGGGTTTTGCCTGTAACGGAAAAATATGGCCGGGGCAGTTGAGATCTTCCGGTGCTGCATCGTCGTTAATGGCTGTCTGGATGGTTGTTAATCGGTCCTGGGCAGAAACGCCTGTGGTAACGCCTTTGGCCGCTTCAATGGATACTGTGAAGGCGGTTTGGTATTGGCTTGTGTTGTTTTTCACCATTGGGAAAAGATTTAAGTTAGCAACCTTGGCCTGGGGAAGGCACAGGCAGACAATGCCGCTGCATTCCCTGATCAGCATAGCCATCTGGTCCACTTTAAGGCTGTGTGCCCCGAAAATGAGATCCACTTCATTTTCCCGGTTTTCATCGTCGGCCACCAAAACGCCAGAGCCCCGGCGAAGGGCTTCAAGTCCGGCCTGTAAACGCTGATGAGAATTTCCAAATTGTTTTAAAGAATTCTGATTCATGATTCAACTCCCTGGTAATCGTTAAAAATTTATACATGAATCAGGGCGTGGGAATAAAAAGGCAAGATAACATCATCATCCATTGCCATACCGGTCCCTGCCGACAAAAATCGTCAGTGCCGTAGACGCAATGGTGTTGTGTCTTCTGCTTATTCTCTTCCATCCGGACTGTAACCGTCGGCCCTGGAGTTTCACCAGATCTGCTGACCTTTGCGCAAAAAGCTGCAAAGCGCTCGCGGGCTTTCCTGGAATTTAACCTTTAAATTACCAGGTTACCGCCGGTGGGGAATTTCGCCCCGCCCTGAGAACGTTGAGGATACTACTCCTGAAGATGTTGAATGTCAATCCCACCCAATTGCGTTCATCATGGGCCTTACCCAAAGTGCCTTTAATCCATTGATTACACGTTTATGGGTTTACATTTATATTATTTTATTCCCATAATATCGGGTACATTCAGTGTGCTGACAATTCCTTCCAATTGATTCATTACCCTGTCGGCATCTGGGTAGGATTTTGATAGGACCAAATGGATATCAAGTTTTTTCAATGGGTAGGATTTGATATCATTGATCGGGTGTTTTGAAAGAATGTAATTTGCAGCCGATCCATAATCCAATAGATAATGCGCCCGCCGCTTTTCAAGCATTTTAAACGCAGACTCGTGTGTCCCTGCGACTTCATAGGTGATCTTATTGGCTGGATCGGAAATAAATTTCAATATCCTGCCATAGCTGTATCCTCGAATTATGATAATCCTTTTTCCGGCGAAATCGTTTATTGATTTAATTGGCGGTTTGTTTCCAAGAACATATACATTTAACGAAGTTGAATAGACTGGTCTTTTGCTGAACAGGCAAAAATTCTTGAGAGAGGAGGCGCGTACCAAAATAGAAAAATTAGTGCTGCCTCTTTTAAGGTTTTGAAACAGTCTTTTGGCAGGGTAGGCTTTGGCCTGCCACGGTATATCGGTTTTTTTCATCAGGACTTTTGCAAGATTCATCATTGGACTATGAGGGACACCATGACTGTCTTTTATGGCAACAAAAATAGACTGATCCGGATATCCGTATTCAATCGGTACCATTGTACCCGGGGAGACTGAATCCCCGTCCGCCGATACGGGTCCTGCGATAAGACACACCAGGGTGACCATGACAACAATTTGGCAGATTGACCCGGTGTTGTGATTGCACACCAGATGGGAAAGTGAAGAAATAAATGATTTTGTGTAATTTTTTCCGTTTAAAGGAATCATGAACCTCCTTTTTTGGGTCTTTTGTAATCTTTTGATCCTTAGGTACTTCAACATATTAACATGCGTTCGCCCTGCGCAGAATCTTGTAAAATTAATGGAATCAAGATATGGTATTTTAGCCCCAAGTGCAATGTCAGATAAAAATGATCCAAAAGGAGATACAGAACACCTCCAATTTGGAAGAATATCCAGATTCTTAAGATTATTTTTAGTGATTCATGATCCGGCAAAGAGCCGCCCCTTTCCCTTTTTAGTAACTTGGCTCATTTAATAACAGAATGGTAATCGCAATAACAGCCACAGGCTGACTTGGTCTATCAATACCGAGGCTCAACCCGCAACAAAGCATGAAAGTAATTCAGTAACTTATTGAAACTTTCAAATAAAAAACACCAACGCGTTATAACCTTTGACAAGGACCCCATCAATGATGACTTTTAACCCCTTTTCATCCTGGAATTCAGTTGCGTTTCAATTGTTGAGGATTGTTTTTGGCTTATACTTGATTGTAGCCCTTGCATTGACAGCAATTCAGATCAGCATTGACTATCAATTTGAAAAACAAGCCGTTATTGATGAATTAAATAAGTTGCCCAATACGTTTGGGCCAGGGATAGAAAATGCACTCTGGAGCTATGACAAGAAGGCAATGGAATCCATTCTGAGAGGGTTAAATGAAATGTCCGTTGTGTCCGGTGTCAAGGTTATTGATGTGGAGAATATTATGTTCTACGAAGTTGGGTACACAGGAACGTCAAAGGATGAAACTTCCAACCCAAATTATTTTGAGACGTATTTTAGTCGTGAATTTACGATTACACATGAGAGAAGGGCAGGGAAGGATACAGAAATAATCGGAAAAACCATCATTTTTTCAAATAATAGAATCGTATTCGACCGTGTTAAGTATGGCCTGCTGCTGATTATCGTGAATTCCGTGGTTAAAAGTTTTGCCCTCTGGCTGATCTTTTTTTATTTTTTGAAAAAATTATTGGGCAGGCCTCTTGAGGCATTGATTTCAGGTGTTGAAAAAACAAATTTAGATAAACTGGAACATATTAATATCCAATTTCACAGCACAAAGAGCAATGAATTTATGGTCTTGCAGGATGTTTATAACCAGATGATTGACAAATTAATAAGCGCATCCCGCAGACTAAAAGCGAGTGAAAGCAATTATCGTCGTTTCGTAGCCGCCAGTGTTGAAGGAATTTTTTGTTATAAGTGTGATCCGCCCATGCCTGTAAATATAGGCATTGAGGATCAGGTTAACTGGGTCATAGAACATTCGGTTATTGAAATTTGCAACGATGTATATGCGCAGATGCAAGGATTCCAAAAGGCTGAAGATTTAACTGGTCTTGGTTTTTTGGAAATAAAAGGGGGAGATATACAGCTGGCTGAACGTATCGCCCGGGAAGCGGTTGAAGCAAGTCCTGTTCTTAAAAATATTGAGACGTATCAAAAAACAAAATCAGGACAGGACATGTGGTTTTTGAGTAATGCCGTCACCTTTTTTGAAGATGGGAAATGGGTGAGGTTGTGGGGATCTCAATTGGATATTACGGATCATAAAAAGGCACAGTTGTCATTGCAGGAGAACCGGGATCTTTTAAACCTGGCCCAGGAAGTGGGGCATATCGGCAGTTGGAACTGGGACCTTGGCACCAATGTTTTGGAATGGTCGGATGAAACCTATCGTATATTTTCAAAGGATCCTGCTGAATACTCACCGACAATGGAAGGTTATTTTAAAACCATTCATCCTGAGGATAGAGAAAACGTACAAAAAATAATCGCCGAGACCAAAGACAATAAAGAACATTATACCATTGAATACCGGATCATTTTACCCGATGGGACCCATAGATTTATAACGGAAAAAGGGCAAATCAGAAAAGATTCCCATCTGGATTCATGGAAACTTGTGGCAACGGTTCAAAATATTACCGAATTAAAATTGGCAGAAGAAAAACTCTTAAGTTACCAAGATCATTTGGAAGAGATGGTTGAGGAGAGAACAATTGCCTATAAAAAAGCAAGGGTGGCAGCGGACTCAGCTAATCAGGCCAAATCCGCTTTTTTGGCCAACATGAGCCATGAAATTCGCACTCCCATGAACTCCATAATCGGATTTATTGAGCTTGCACTCGAGACCGACCCGTCTACCGAAAGTATAAAAGAGTATTTAAATACAGCCCGTACCTCAGCTAAAAATTTGCTGGGCCTGATTAATAATATCCTGGATGTTAGCAAACTGGACGCAGGAAAATTAGAGACTGAAAACAGAACATTTAATATCCGGCAAGTGATAACGGATGCTGTCAATAGTCTCAGTATCGCAGCCAGGGAAAAAAACATAGACCTTTCCTGTCGTCTGTCAAAGAAGGTGAGTAAATATATCAATGGCGATGACAATCGATTAAGGCAGGTGATCATAAATCTGGTGGGTAATGCTGTTAAATTTACACATCAGGGAGAAGTGGTTTTTGAATTAAACGATCCTGTGGACGGGCTCTTAAAATTTGACATCCGGGATACCGGCATTGGGATGAGTGATGAGCAGATTGAAAACGTGTTTTTACCCTTCACACAAGCAGACAGCTCCACGTCCCGTAAATATGGTGGAACCGGATTGGGAACAATGATTTGTAAGCAATTGGTGGAATTAATGGGTGGCGAAATCAGTGTAACCAGTCAATTGGGGGTTGGGACCCAGTTTAGTTTTACTTTTCCCTATCAAGTGACGGAGCGTAAAGTTTATGACGCTGCAATGGAAGAGCTTGGTGATGAAAATCAAGTACAAACCGGTTTTCGAAAATTTAATATTCTGCTGGCTGAAGACATAAAAGAAAGCGCCACACTGGCAACTATTCGGCTGGAACAAAATTCTCACCGGACAACAGTGGTGGAGGATGGTTCAAAGGCCGTAGACGCATTTAAGATCCAGGATTATGATGTGATTTTAATGGATGTGAACATGCCCGGAACTGACGGGTTGGAAGCCACCAGACAGATCCGTGAACTGGAAAAGGATACGGGGAAAAGAATTCCTATAATCGCTTTAACAGCCAGCGTAATGGAAGAAGAAAAACAAAAATGCCTGAATGCCGGGATGGATGAGGTCGTCGGCAAACCGGTTAATTTTTTAAAATTGTTTAGGGTTATGGAAAAAAACATCCCCCCGGGTGTTGGCCAACACATCTCGTCGTCCGAATTCGGCAGGCAGTTGAAACCGGAGACCATATCCGGCGCTTACCCGGGAATTGATTTGGAAAAAGGCCTATTGCTCTGGCAGGATAAGACGATTTACAATAAGTCGTTAATCAGCTTTGCCAAGAACTATAAAATGGCTGCCAAACACATTAAACAATTCATCTTTGAAGATAAAATCGATCAGGCCAAGGAGCGGGTGCATGCTTTAAAAGGCGTGTCGGGAAATCTGGCCATTACTGAGGTTGCAAAATATGCAACCCAAATTGATCAGGCCCTAAAAACGGGTGATTTAGAACAGATCCTTGATTGGATAGGTCTGCTTGACAAAGCATTGGAAACCGCCCTGAAATCCATCGCACAATTAGAGAGGATAGAACCGTCAAGCGATACGACACCCATGGCACTTGATTTTCCATCTCTTTACGGATTAATCAATACGCTGACAACCGATTTTTTACGTGGTGAATATGAGGAAACGGGGATGATCAAACTTGTTGACGCTTTGGCCGGCCATGCTGAAAACAATATATTGGAGCGTTTAGGAAATGCCATTGACAACTATGACTTTAATCAAGCCGGTTTGCTGTTGAAAAAAATAGAGGAATGGCTGAAAGATATTGAAGATAATCGGTGATTTTCTGTATTATAGGATTCATATTTTAAAGACGCTTTTGAGCGTGTTTTCTTGTTCTTTTTTCCCCCATACCTCTTTTACTTCCAGGAGCTTGTC
>Ga0193963_1000549_pt1 | contig 19499 bp, 22 predicted proteins | sample FB_6_MG_FD_140359 | JGI IMG/M metagenome (GOLD analysis project Ga0193963, IMG submission 140359) | Microbial mat bacterial communities from the Broadkill River, Lewes, Delaware, United States - FB_6_MG | ecosystem: Environmental > Aquatic > Freshwater > River > Microbial mats | place: USA...
CCTAAGCTTCTTTTTTATTTCAATCTAACTCTTATATATTCATTTAATTCTGAAATCGCAACTATTTCTTGTTCCATAGAGTCTCTATGTCTAATTGTTACATTTCATTCATCATAATTTGTAGAATCAATAGAAATACAAAATGGTACTCAAATTTCATCCATTCTTGCAAATCTTTTACCGATAGATCATACTTCATCGTATTCACAAACAAAATCTTCTGAAAGTTGAGCATAGATTTCCTTACCTAAGTCTCCTATTTTTTTAACTACTGGAAGTATTCATACTTTTATTGGAGCAACTCTTGGTTCAAATTTAAGATAAGTTCTTTCATTTTCTTCATCAACAGTATAAGCATCACATATTGCAGCTAATGTAATTCTACCTAACCCCATTGCTGGCTCTATAACATATGGTAAGAATTTTTTATTATTAACAGCATCAAAATAACTTAAATTTTGTTTAGATGCTTTCATATGAGCTCATAGATCATAATCAGTTCTATTTGCTAGAGTTTCAATCTCACCCCACCCAAATGGATAAAGATAATCATAATCCCCTGCTTCTTTAGAATAATGAGGCAGTTCATCTTGTTTGATAGGTGAAAATCTTAATTTTTCTTCATTTAATCAAATTAAATCAACAAAGAATTTTCTTGAATTTTCTTTCCACATTGCAAATGCAGCATCATCTTCACCTGGAGTAACAAAATACTCAATTTCCATTTGTTCAAATTCTCTAGTTCTGAATATAAAATTACCTGGAGTAATTTCATTTCTAAAACTCTTACCAACTTGAGCAATACCAAATGGTAATTTTCTTCTTGAAGATCTTGCAACATTAACAAAATCAACAAATTGACCTTGAGCTGTTTCTGGTCTTAAATAAGCAACTGAAGATGAATCTTCCGTAACTCATAGATGAGTTTTAAGCATTAAATTAAATTTTTTGATATCAGAGAAATTTTTAGCTTTACAATCAGGACATTCGATATCCATATCGATAACCATTTGATCTAACTCTTTTGTATCAGTTTTATCTCAAGCATATCCAGCAGGTTCAGCACATTCTCCAGATTCAATTTTATTATCAATAAGTTTATCAGCTCTCCATCTAGCTTTACATTCCTTACAATCCATAAGTGGATCTGCAAATCATCCAACATGACCTGAAGCTTCCCAAACTTTAGGATTCATTATTAATGAAGCATCAATTAACATATTGTCAGTTCTTTTTTGGATAAATTCTTTTAACCAAAGATTTTTAATATTTTCTTTTAATAATGAACCATAAGGACCATAATCCCAAGAATTTGCTAATCATCCATATATTTCTGATCATGGATATACAAAACCTCTATTTTGACATAGATTTACTACATCTTTCATTTCTACTTTATTACTCATAAGACAATAATTTATAAAATTAAAATTTTTATAAATATAAAAGACCCTAGCGAGACATAATATATTTATTATTGTCTCCAGGGTCTTTTTGAAAAGACGGTTCCACCCGGAAGTTTTTACTTTTGTAAAGCATATTTCAAAATCGGATTCCAACTCGACTTATTTAGTGAAATAGTTATTACTTACAAAAATATTAAATATTTTTATTAATAAATCAAGATTTTTTAGATATTTGCTTAAATAAGCAAAATATTGTAAAATAATTAATAATATAATAATAAATTAATTAGAACTTTATGGAAAATTTAGAATGTAATAAAAATTTTATTGATTCGAATAAAAATTTTTTAAATACAGCCATAGAATCTCTTGAAGATAATAAGTTATCTGAAAATGAAAAAGATACTCTAAATTCTTTAATTAATGAGTATAATATTCAAAAAGAAGATAGCGAGAATCAATGTAAAAATGAAATAAGTGAAATAAAATCAACAATAGAACTTAAAAGGTTATTAAAAAATTCACAAGAATACTCTGAAGTTATTTCAGAAATATCTTCATTATCTAAAAGAAAAATCAAAGATATTCAATATATTTTATGAACTAGAGTTGATTGATTATTTTGAATAAACACATTTATTAAATATAAAAATTCTCCATTAAGTGAAACATTTTCAAATATATGAGAATTAGCAAATTGAAGAAGGGTTTGAAATAACATTAAAAGATTTATTGAAAACTTCTCAAAATTAAATTGAATGGATTCAGAAATACTAGCTATTGTATTATCTTCATGAATTACAAAAAATAGTTTTGTTTTTATTGATGAAAATTGAAGTATTATAGTTAAAACAAAGGAATGATGAGATGATATTATAAGTTTTTCTGAAAAGCCAAGCTTAGAATCATTAGTTCATGATTCATTAATTAAAAATGATATAAGCTTAATTAGTAGACAATTATATCTAATATCTGATAGAAGTGATAAAAAAAATTATATTGATACTCTTAAATCCACAATAAAAGAATATAATTATCAAACAGAGGCTAGAAAATTATTTTCTGAACAAAATTGAGATTCATTTAAATTAAAACTACCAAATTCATCATTAAATAAATACATGACTGCTTATGATTTATTTTGAGATATAGCAGAATTAAAGGTTGGTAATGAAATTTATACGAATGATTGAGTGGATAAATTCGTAAGCTCTAAAACATGAAAAAAATTATATATATATAATAGTAAAATCATTGATATCTATAATTCAGATCATGTTGAGAGAAAAAGTGCACAAGAAACTCTAAGAGACAAAAAGAAAGAAGAATTATTGCCAGAACACAAAAAACAAGCAGAAATGAATTCTCAAACTGAAGATAATAATACTGTTGAGAATAATGCAGAAACAATAAATGAAAATATAGAATCGCCTTTAAGTAAGGAATTCTGAGAATGGATAACTAAAGAATGAGTTAAATTATTATGAAGAACTTGAAAAAATAGTTGTTGAGAAGCTGTTGCATTATTATTTGACACATTTTTAAGAAAAAAATGATTATGAAAATGAATAAAGTTATCTAGTGCAAGGAATTGAGCAAATTTTGATTCAATTTTAGATTCTTGAAATATATCAAAAGAAAATCCTTTTATAATACAGTGGGAATGAAGAACATATAAAATAACTAATGAATCTGAATTAAGAAAATCTTGAGTAGATATAACAAAGGTTTTAAATGAAAAAATAGAAATTAAAAAAAGAAAAATAGATTTTCCTAAAGATGCAAAAAGTTGAGAAATAGTAGTATATAATGAAGATGCAGATTCAAGAAGAGCATCTAGTGCTAGGAAAAGATTCTGACATGTAGAAGTTAAATGAGACAATGGAATGTTTTATAGTTATTATAAGAGTAGTAAAGCTTGATGATCTGCTTCAGAAAAACAATCCGGTTCACCAGAAGACTATAGAAGGTTAACAGGTTTTACATGATATGCATATAGTATAAATATGAAAAATGCTTAAAATAAAAAAAAGATAAACATATGTTTATCTTTTTTTATTTTTCTAACTTAAGAGATTCTTTATGTAATCTATTCCATAAATCAGTTATAAGTTCATCATCTAATCAGAAATCTCTAGAGACTTCTAAGTTTTCATCCATAAGTTTTTTCCATCTATTTTCATCTAACGGATTAGTGATTCCCTCTTGTTTTTTAACTTCTCAAACTTGTTTTACTATTTCAAACCTTCTAAATAGTAAATATATTAATTCTTTATCTAATGTATCGATTTGTTCTCTATAATTTTTTAATAATTCTTTATTATCCATAATTTATATTATACAAAATATATTATATATAAATATTATAATAAAAAGACTAGTAAATACTAGTCTTTTATTAATTATAATGATTCATCTGTATAAGATTCATCTTTCATTTTCTTTTCAATTTTTATCTCTTCATCTTTTTTAATAGTTGTATCAGCAACCATAAATACCCAACCTCTTGTAGCTAAAGTATCATAATCAGTAAATTCTTCGATAACTCATTTTTCAACTGCATAATCTACAATTTGTTCTTGCCAACCTTTAGAACTATTTGAATTATAACTATAATCAAAACCTATTGATTTAATTAACATACCTATAGTTTCTGCCTTAGTTATATTATCTTCAGGTCTAAACATATCATTTCTTGAAATTAAATCATTATCAACAAGAACTTCAACATTAACACATGCCCATCAGTTTGGATTAGTAGATGATAAATCATCAAATATATTATCACATTTAGATTTTTTAGGTAATCATGCAACTCACCTAGAAACAGCTGCAATTTCTTGTCTTAATACATAATCATTTAAGTTATAATTTTCTGGGTCATTTTTATGATCATTAATTATATCTTTTTCAGCTAAACTATTAGCTGCCTCTAATGGAGAATCAGAATATTTAATTGCAGAATATGAAGCAAATGAAGTTGCTATCATAAAAAACATAGAGAACATTATTAAAGCTTTTTTCATAACATAGTTTTTATATAATAATTTGTAAAGATATTATAAATATATAAAGCAATTAATAAAATAATTAAACAAAAAATATCTAGACAATATGTCTAGATATTTTTTTAAACAACTAATTCTTCTAACGCTTTAATTCTATCATCTAAATCTGGATGAGAAGAGAATAAAGACATAAATCAATTTTTTTTCTTACCACTTATTTGCATAGTAGCATATTTATCATCTATTGGGTCTTGAACTTTATCTTGCATAGTTTTTAAAGCCTTAAGTCAAGCTATCATTTTTTCTTTTCATAAGTATCTTGCGCTTCATGCATCAGCTTTAAATTCTCTATATCTACTGAACTTCATTGTTATTACACTTGCTAATATTCAAAATATTATTTGAAGTGCGATATCTACAATAAATCTAACAATTCAAGCCATTTCTTCTCTTACGAATCAAGAAACTATCATCGCTACAACTTTTGCTGCAAATATTACAAATGTATTAACTATTCATTGTAATAAAGTCATAGTTACCATATCTCAGTTTAAAATATGAGCCATTTCATGTCATACTACTCATTCAATTGCTCACTTATCCATGATATCTAATAATCATGTAGATACAGCAACTAAAGAACTATTCTTTGTAGCTCAGGTAGCAAAAGCATTTGGTTCTGGATTATTGTAAATTCAAACTTCTGGCATTTTGATATGATGTCTTTCAGCTAAATCAGAAACTGTATTCCAAACAGCTAATTCTTTATCTGATAATGAAGAAACTTGATCTATTGTTATTGGAGTAATTCAATATGATTTTTTAGCAACCCATCTTGATATAGCTAAAGATATAAATGAACCAGTAAATCAAAGAATTATTGATAATATAAATATAGATGAATAACTTCAATAACTTGAAACATTAATTCCAAATAAAGATAATATATAAATAAATATATTAAGTACTACTAATACAGCTATATTAGTTAGTAAAAATAGAAAAACTCTTTTAAGCATATTTTTAAAATTAATAATAAATTATAATCACAATGAGATTTGTCATCAATTTGATTCTGATTCCAGATCAAGAATAGATTTTTTTAGATATAAATCAATAATTTCTAAATCATACTTTATATTATGTCATACAATAAGTATATCTAGATTAAATATTTTAATTAAAAATTCTTTTAAATCAACATCTAAAACTCTCTTTCATTCATGTAATCTATTTACATAGTAGATTTTATCATCATTTATATAAATAGAAACACCTACTAATTCAGCCTTCATTATATCTAAAGAAGTAGTTTCAGTATCTAGAACAATCTCTTTACAATCTTTAATTAGATTAAATAGATTTTCTAAATTATCTTTATTATCAATAACATAAGATTTTAATCATTCTTTATCCCATGTTTTCATTTCAACAACATCTTCATCTCATAATAATGAGTTGAATTCATGTTCTTTGAAAAATTCAACAACTTCATCATTAAGTAAAGTATCAGGTTTGAACTTAAAACTTTCTAAATTAAAAGTATTTAAATCCATTCATAAGTCTATTGTAGCAAGTTTTTTACTAAGTATTGCATCTTCTTCTGAATTAACCAATTTTTCAAAAGTTTTTCATTTAAAGCATGATTGGATACTTTTTTCAAAATCTCCAAAAACTTTATTTCACGATTCCACATTTTTAACTTCTTCAAAAATCTCTTCAACTCATCAAATCATATTAATTAAATCTACAGCTTTTTTAGGTCAAAATCAATCTACTCATGGAATATTATCAGCTTTATCTCAAACAATAGCTAAATAATCAATTATCATCTTAGGTTCAACTCAAAATTTTTCTTTAGTTTTTTCTGGATTATACACTTTTCTTTTCATAGTATCATAAACAGAAACATTATCTGTAATAAGACTATATAAATCTTTATCTCATGAAAGTATAAAAACATCATTATTATCATCTTTTCATAAATCTACAGATAATGTTCAAATTACATCATCAGCTTCATATCAAGGTATTTCAACAATTTCAATTCACATTTTTTTAATCATTGTTTCAATATCTCAAATCTGAGTTCTAAGATTATCTGGCATTCTATCTCTTGTAGCTTTATAGTCAGCATATATTTTATGACGGAAATTTTCTCAATGAGCATCTTTAATAAAAACAATATAATCAGGATTTTGCTTTACTAAACTACTAACAAAAAATTTTGCCATTCAAAATAATGCATTTACAACCTTTCAATCCTTAGTAGAAAATTCAGGTAGCGCAAAAAACATCCTATATATAAAACTATTTCAATCTATTAGATATATTTTTTTCATAAAATATTATTTAAAATATTAGTATCAATTATATTTTTATATTTTTAATGTAAAGAATAAAAATATAAAATACACTGTTGACTTTTTAAATAAAATGAATATACATTATCCCACTTGAAAAAATTCAAGGAATAAACTATGGGAGAAGTAAAAATGAGTCAGCAAAAAAAAGACGGTGAAAGCGATATTAAAAGTTCAACAGATGGTAAAACAGCATCAACGAAACAATCGGGGGTAAATCCTTCGCCACATAGTGACTTACACGAAAGTCACAATGCTAATGTAGCAAGAAGACACAAAAACAGAACAAAAATGTAAAGTAGTTTCAACTGGCATGGTTAAATAAATAATCCCTGCTTTTGCTTTTTAGCTTAATGGTAATAAAAATGCAAGATAGTAGTACTAGTGAAGAAAATATATCCCATTCATACATTGGCTTAGATTTCCCTAGAGATGAGGAAATCCGCAATGCAGCTGAAAGAGATAATGCTGAGGTAGATGACAAATAAGCATCTAACTTAAATCAACGAGAACCCTAAAAGGTTCTCGTTTTTGTTATATTAAAAGTATTGACATTTAATTAAAAGTAAATATATAATATAGTTCACCAAATAATAATAATGTTAATTGGTGAACACATAACTCAAAAAGGGAGAAATATTATGTGTGGTGAACAATTAGAAACCGACCTACCTCATCTAAGCAGAAAAGAATGGCCTTTAATCAGAGAAATTTGTAAAAAGGCAGGCATAAAACAAGAAATAACTGATTCTACAGTTCGTAATAAATTCTATCGAACAATTGGACCTATCATATCGGTATGTCCAAGCGTTAAAAGAAATCGATACCGAAGAAGATGTGAACCATTAGTTGAATGTGAAAAAAAAGTAGTACGACGAGCACAATTTTTTATTGAAAAGTTCAAATCTGGTGAAGATCAAGAAAAGTTGAAAAACTGGTTAGGCTTGGCTGGCTAATAACCGCATATCTGGTGATCATTTTATGATCACCTTTTGTTTTGTTTGATTTTAAAAAAAAATTGAATATATTCCTATAAATACTAATTAAAAATATAAAGTGATACAAAATTTCAAACTAGTAAGTAAAAAAAATCTAACTCATAATGTTTATGAATTAGATTTTGAATGTGAAAAAAACTTTTCATTTATACCTGGTCAATTTGTTACCTTTCTTTTAGAAGTTTGATGAAGAGCTTATTCTATACTAGAAGAAGATTGAAAAGTATTAAAATTGATAATTAAAAAACGGGAATTAGATGAATGAGGAAGATGATGAAGTAAATTTTTATGTGAATTAAATATCTGAGAAGAAATTAGATGAGTAGGTCCAGCTGGACACTTTACATTAAAAGAAAATAATAACAGTAAATTATTTTTATGAACAGGAACATGATTTGTTCCTTTATACAATCAAATAATATCATGATTAAAATACAATAGTGATGTTAATTTTAAATTAATCTTTTGAGCTAGAACTGAAGATGATCTATTTTATGTTGATACATTATCAAAATTAAAAGAAAATTATAAAAATTTTGATTATGAAATTTTCTTAAGTAATGAAGAAAAGGATAACTATAAACATTGATATGTTACATGATTTATTAATGATAAAACAATAACAGAATTTTCTGAAGCTTATATTTGTTGAATTCCTGTAATGATTGATTCAGCTAAAAGTATATTAATAGAAAATTGATTTAACGAAAAAGATATCTATACAGAAAAATATTAAAAAAAACTTATTGAATATTCAATAAGTTTTTTTTAATTATAAAATGAAATCTAATACAGAAATACTATTTTCCATTGCAAAGTTTAAATTATCCATATGTGCATCTTTTGCTTCATTATCAGCTCAGTCAGATACAGCTTTTATTACAACACATTTATCAAGTATATCATATTCTCTAGCAACTGAAAGTACAGAAAATGCTTCCATTTCGCATAAATCAGCTCCAAAATTTAACCTTAGTTCATTAACTTTTTCTTCATCATCAATAAATTGATCTCAAGTAAGACAAACTCAATTTAAGATTAAACCAAATTTAGTTAAGTCATAATTTTCTCAAATTGCGTATTCTAAAAATATAGGTTTTTTCGCATAATCAAGATGAGATCATTCAAAAGGAAGGTACATGTCATGTTGAATAAATGTATTTGGCATAAATACATCTCATATTTTAACGTCTCCATCTGATAAATTTCAGGCAATTCAAATATTAACAAGTTTATCAATTAAATAATTTTCACATAAATATGTTGTAGCAATAGTAGATTGAGTTTTTCAAATTCAAGATACTGCTAGGACTATTTTTTCTTCTCATTCTTCAGATTCTCTATTTCCTTCATAAATAGAAATATTTTTTAATTCTTTAACTAATTTTAAATCAAATTTTTTAATTATTAAATCTGCTTCTTCTTTCATAGCAGTCATTATTGCTTTTGTTAATTCCATTTTTTTAATTTATAATGTAATATACAAAAAGAATACTTGCTTATTTTTTTTTGTAAAGTAAACTTGTAAAAGATTCACTTTTTTATAAAATTTCCTAAATATTTAACCTAAAGTTACACGATGAATTCACATCTAATACAAATGTTTTCTTTTGGTATAGCTACTTTCGTAATTTGAATGTTAGTAATACCATATTTTATTGATTTTTTAATAAAGTTTAAACTTTGAAAACAAATAAGAGAAGAAGCTACTGTTTGAAAAGCAGTAGAATTCTTGAAATTGCATAGCAAAAAAACATGAACACCTACAATGGGTTGAGCTATAATATTAATTATAACTTTTTTAATGGTTATATTAAGTATTATTATGCAATATTTATGATACATAAATCATAACCTTTTAAATCAAAAAGAAACATATCTAACAATTTTCACATTGGCATCAGTTGGTTTTCTTTGATTGATAGATGATTACATGAATATAAAATGAATTTGAAGAACTAAATGATTATCTGCAAGATTTAAAATGTTTTGGTTAATAATTTTTTCACTTTTATGAGCCTTATGGTTCTATTTTAAATTAGATTGGTGAAACGTTGGTCTAAACTTAGGTTTAATTGATTGATTATCAGTATGATTATGGTTTATACCATTATTTGTTACAGTTATAATCTCATCTGCAAATAGTGTAAACATTACTGATTGACTTGATTGACTAGCATGATGATTATTATTATTCGCATATTCAATATATGCATATATAACTTATGATCAATGATTATTCTTACTATCAACATTGTGTATTACTATCTTATGAGCATTAACTGCCTTTCTATGGTTTAATGTGAAACCTGCTAAATTTTATATGTGAGATGTTTGAAGTTTAGCATTATGAGCAAATTTATGAATAATGGCAATGTTAACAAATACTATTTTTATATTATTTATTGTATGAGCTATATTTATATTTGAAACAATCTCAGTAATAATTCAATTAACTAGCAAAAAATTAAGAAACGGTAAAAAGGTTTTTAAAATTGCACCATTTCATCATCACTTAGAAGCAATAGGTTGGAGTGAAGAAAATGTAGTTTTTAGATTATGGTTAATATGATTAATTTTTTCTGTTTTTTGAATAATGTTTTATATATTACAAAAATAATAACACTAATAAATATTATGTGATTTAAAATGATTAATGAAAATTTTCAATGTGAAAATTGTAATGAAGAAATAACTAAGCATCCTGAAGGTTCAGCGAGAAATCATTGTCCAAATTGTTTATTTTCTAAACATATGGATAAAGACTTTCCTTGAGATAGAGAGTCAACATGTTTATGATTAATGAAACCAATAGATATTGACTATAAAAAGAATAAATGAAATATGATTAAACATAAATGTGTTAAATGTAATAAAGAAATATTAAACAAAATAGCACCAGATGATAACTTTATAGATTTTGTATCTAAAAGGAATAAAATTATTTAATTTTATTCCTTTTTTTATGTAAAAAATAAAAAATATAGTAATATATACTTATAACAAAAAAATATATGATATATTGAATAATAAGCGCTTTCCTATGAGCATTAGGAGATGTAGTCTATAAAAAATCACTTGAATTAGCAAACTGAAAAATATCAGATAAATACTATCAATTTATTTGAAATTTTTTCATGGCTATTTCATTACCGTTTTTCTATTTATTATTAGATTATCAAAGTTTAAATATAGTTTTATTTCTATTATTAGTTTGATCAGCAATTCTAACAATTTTATCAGAATTTTTTGAACAATATGCATATAAAAACGAAAAGATTAGTGTATTAATTCCCTTTTGAGAATTTCAGTCTATCTTTACTGTATTTATATGATTCTTTATATTTAGTGATAATTCTATAATATCATTTATATGTGCAATGCTTGCATGAATAACATTAGTTATATGATGATTAGATTTTAAGAAATTTAAATTTAATAAATATTGTATTGCAATGGGAATTTCAGCTTTACTATGATCAATTAAATACATAATATATTGATATTTATTATTAACATTAAGTGAATTTTCAATAATGTTTTTTAATGTAGTAATATCATTTATCTTATTATTTATAATAGTATTATCTTCTAAGGAAATAAAGCAGTATAAAAAAATTACATCCAAATTATCTTGATTTATAATTCTTGAGAATTTTATACGGTTAGTAATAAGTTTTATAACATTATTCTTAATAAAAGAATTATGATTAATACAAGCTGTATTAGTTTGAATGTTATACTTATTAGTCAGTCTTATATTTTCTTTTGTGGTTTTCAAAAACATACCTAGTAAAAAAGAGGTATTAGTTGTGTTCTTTGTTTTCCTATTTGTATCACTATGAACATTTTTATGAAATTAAAAAAGAAAGCTATAAGCTTTCTTTTTTAATTTTAAGTAAATCTCAATTTAATATTATTGGTTTCATTCAAAGTATTTCTTCTTTATAAGATAATTCAGGGATATCATTAAGTAAAAATATTTTCTTTTTTAAATATAAAGCTAATCACATTTCTAACAATGTATTTGCTCAAATATATCAATTGATGTTATTTTTTTCATAATTTAATACAATTATAGAATCACTATTACTTATCTTATCAAAATGTGTAAGTATTGCGTTCTTTTTTGAATCCCAAACCCAGTCTTCACAATTACCGGTATCTTTCCTTATTGTATAATATTCTTCTGCTGTAATTTCTTCTCAATTTCAATTAACAATTTTTCATAAAGGAATAAAGACCTCATGTCATAAAATTTCAAGTTCATTTTTTGTATTTAACATTTCTTTATAAAAAAATATACTTCAACATATAGTGATTTTCATAAATAAATTTATTTATTTAAATAAGTTAACTATAATATAAATTAAGAATTTTACATTATATATCAAATAAATAATTAAATGAGAAATATTGAGAAATTTTTAGAAGAGAATTATAGTGAAGATGAACCTATTATATTAGGATGTTCTACATGACCAGATTCTATGTTTATCTTATACAAAATACTTGAAACTAAATATGCTAAAAATATTGTAGCATGTTATTTTAATCATAAATTAAGAGATCAATCAGACGAAGAAGAATCATTTATTGAAAAATTATGAGTTGAAAAATGATTTAAAGTTGAAATTGCAGAAGCAAACATAAAAGATATAAGAGATAAATTTTATCCAAGTAAATGAATTGAAGAAGTCGCTAGAGATAAAAGATATGCATTTTTTAATGCATTATTAAACATATATAATACAAATAAAGTAATTACATGACACCATCTTGACGATAAAATAGAAACATTTTTCTTTAATATGGCACGTTGAACAAAATTGACATGACTTATAAATATGACAGAAAAATCATGAAATATTTATAGACCATTGTTAGATATAGAAAAAAATGACATAGTAAAATATCTAGAAGAAAATAATTTAAAATATTTTATTGATGAATCTAATTATGATAAAACTATAACAAGAAATAAGTTAAGGCATGATATAATACCAGAATTTAAAAGTGTTAATTCAAATTATAAAGAAAATATAAATAATTTAATAGGTTATTTAAAAGATGTTAAAGATTTTATAGATGATGAGATTAAAAAGTTCCTAGATGAACAATGATTGATTATTTTTAATAGTTGAAAATATAAAATAAATACTTTAGAAATAAATTGATATTTCTATATAGAAGATTTCAATAAATTAAATACATTACTACAAAAAGAAATAATCAGGCATATTTATTATATTTCAAACTGAAATTCAACAATAGGATTAAGTATTGCTAACATTAATGAAGTTATTAAATTTATTAATTGAAAAAACAATAAAACTGTCAAAGAAATAAAAGAAATGAAATTAGAAAAAAATAATACAATTATTATTTTTAAATAAAAAAAGAGCGTAAACGCTCTTTTTTAAAATATTTAAATAGAATCAACCAAATAAATATAATATTAAAATTAATACTTCATAGAAAATAATAGCGAAAATCCATCCATCAATCCTATCAAGCAAGCCACCAATAGATCCAAGTGTAGCAAAGTAATCTACAATACCCTGTAATCTTTTATATACGGAGAAATATGCGTCCCCAAAAGCTGTTCCAAAAACTACAAATGTAGCCGTTAAAACATCTAATTCAAGTATATAGAAGACAACTGAAACTAAAACCCAAGTCATTAAAACCGCTGTAAAACTCTTATTCTTTGATACTCTAGGAGAGTACCTTAATCTTAAAAATTGAAATCTTTCAGGTAATTTTGATAATAACTTACCAAAAAAATTAGAAAACAAATCAGTCATTATTGCTATAAGAATTATATGAAACATTTCAATAATACTTATATAAAAAGGCAATATTGACAAAGATAAAATAATAATACCCAATGTAATAATATACATTAAAGTTATTTTTTTATCTTTTACTGATGACTTAAACAATTCAAAAGAAGAGACAAGAGCAAAAGCAATAAAAATAGATTTATACCATAAATCTAGGTTTAAATAAAAAAGTGGGAAAAAGGATGCAATCATAAAAAACATTGTAAAAACACTCTTCCCTTTTAGTGTACCTTTATTATTAGAATCATAAAAAAAGTTTGATTCCAACTTAGTTTCACCAAATTTATATATCAAGTAAAAAAATACTGTTAATAAAAGTGGTGTACTTAAAAAATGTAAACTCATAACAACCTCCTATATATTTTTATTTTATGTTATGCTTATTATTTATAATATAAAAAAGAGATAAAGCAAAAAATAATCATATTAGCACTAATAAGCTAATATGATTATTTTAATATTAAATAGAATTAGTAATTGAAACTAATAAATCTTTATCTATATTTTCTTCTTCTATCTTTTTTTCGATATATGAATTTGAAAGTTCGATTTTTAATACATTTAATGTTTTTGGTCAAACAATACCAGCGGCAATATCATTATTTCAACTAATGATATTGTTCTTAATTTGTAGATTAATTACAGCTTTAGCTGTTCTTGGTCAAAATATAGCAGTATCTTTATCAGAAAAATAACCTAATTCTTTTAATGTAAGTTGTAATTCTCTTACATTAGGTGAGATGTCTCATTTTTTCAAATATCAGATTGAATCTATTTTTTTAGAAGCTTGTTCCTCTGCATATTTTTCTATTTCTTTATATTTTTCTTCTAATTCTTTTTTCCTTTTTTCTTCTTCTTTTTTCTTTTTTTCTTCTTTAACTCTTTCTTCTTCTAATAATTTTTGTTGCTCTAAATAACTCAAATACGTATTCTTTAAAGCCAATCTAGTCTTAGGTCAAAAAGATCAAGCTCAAGGAGTACTAGCATTAGTTACAATATTTTTTTCAATTTGAAAATTATATATTGGATCAATTAAATCTTTATAACTTCAAGTTATATCTCAGTTATAAATATCTAATTCTTTAAGTTTAGCTTGTAATATTTTTATATTATCAACTCAAGAAACTGGTTTATCAAAAATACTTAAATCGATAATTTCTTTTTCATCTTCTATCATTTCTTCTTTGACTTGTTGAGTAACTACTTCTACATTACTATTTTTTTCCTCAACAACTTCTTCTACTTTATCGAACTCTCAATTTAGATATGCTTTTTTAAATTTGTTTCTAGTTGCATTTCCCCAATATCATGCTCAATGTAGACTTCATTCTTTTATTAATTTATTTTCAATTTGAAAATCATAAACAATATCAATAATTTCATCATTATAAATTCAATCGATTGATCATTTATATAAACCTAAATCTTTAAAAAATCATTGTAATTTTTTAACCTTAGACTTATCAGAATTGATTCATAATGGATAAGTAAATACTGAATTTTTTCATTTTAATCATGAAGTTGCCCAATTTGGAGAAGATATATCATTATAATTTAAAGTAACAGCTTTATTACTACTAACGATTTTACCTTTAATAGTTCTTTTACCCCAGTATAATGCTCTTCTTAATCATTCATCTCAATATCAAACCCATACATCAATTCTATCATTTGAATATCATCTATTTCATGCTGTAACAATAGCTCCTCCCCTATCTGCAATTTCTCAAATACCTAATCAATCTAATTGTATTTTAGTTCAGAATGCATAAGTTTTTGGTCAAGCTAACATTCATGAAAAAACTTTTTTTCATGAAGCTCATCTTATTCATTCACCATTTAATCTTTTTTCAGCAGTGTAATTACCTGTTAAGTAAAAATTTTGGTCAGGCAATGGTGAATAATATGCAGTAACAACATAATATCAAGTATTATTTAATGCAAATACTGATTGTGGAATTAAACCTAATAGTAATCCAATTAATGTTAAGAGAGTTAATATTTTTTTCATTAGTAGTTATTTATATTTTTAATTAAATAAATACTATCATATATAAAAAAATAATGCAAAAAAAGACCTTTTAAAGGTCTTTTATAGAATTGCTTTTAAATATTTTAATTCATTCTTCTTTGTAATACTATTACTTGAAGATATCAATCAATCCAATGCTTCTTTTAACTTACGTTTATTCTTATTAATTTTATAAGAATTTCAATTATATTTTTTATCTAAATATGAATCTAGTTTTGACTTTAATTTCCTAACTTTAACTTTTTTCTTATTTGATAATGCAATATTATCTCAAGGTTCTATATGCCTTTCAATAAAAAATCATCATCAAAAGTTCTTTCTAAATGCAGCATAAGTTTTAGGTCAAAAGTATCATGCTGACTCACTATATTTTGAAGAGATAACTCATTTTTCAAGTTGAAATTTAATTAAAATATTTCTAACTGATTCATAATCTCAATTTATACTTCAATTATAAAGATCTAGGTCTTTTAATAATAATTGTAATTTTTTTACATTTTCCTTTTTAGGATTTTCAGCATCAACTTTTAAATTCTTAAATTTAACTACTGGTGATTCATCAAATTCAATACTAATTTCTCTATCTTCATCAACAACATATCATTTAACTTTTCTTTTTCACCATTTTAATGCTCTTTCTAATCATTCATCTCAATATCACATCCATATATCAATTCTATCATATTCAAATCATCTTTCTCACGCATTTACAATAGCTCATCATCTATCTTCTACACTTCAAACACCAATTCAATCAAGATAAATTTTAGTTCAATAACTATAATTTCTTGGTCATGCCATAAGTCATGTGAAAACTCATTTTCATGAAGCTGTAGTTTTTCATTCTCAATTTAATCTTTTATCTCAAGAATATGATCAAGTAGTATATCTAGATTGACCAGGTAATGGTGAGTAATATGCTGTAACATAAAAATATCTTTCATCTGACGAAGGTTCATCAATCTTCAAATATTCTTCTTTTAAAGATGGGAATGTATTTGGATAATCTCTCTCTAAAGCAACTATTGTTTTATTTCAAAAGTATCCTGCTCAATAATCATTATTATTAACAATTATTCAAGCTTTTTTCTGATAACTTAATAATGTTCACTCTATAGATGAAAATTTTCAATCTACAACTCAATCATAAAGCCCTAATCACTTAAAGACTTCTTGAATTTTTTTTATTTTAATTTGACTAGATCAGTCAAAAACTTGATTTTCATATGCAGAAAAAGAGCTAGAAGCTGATTCTAACCCTAAGAAACTAAAATATGAAAATAATGAAAAGAGTATTAATAAAAGACTCTGTAAATATTTCATGATATTATTATATCAAATAAGTGCACAAATTATATTGATTTAATTAATTAAACAACATTTAGAAGGTTAATCAGCTAGACAATTAATTAAAACTAATGATAATTAAGCTCACACAACAACTTTAGCATGCCTAAGAACTTTTGTTCATAAAAGATATCATTTTTCAAATTCATCAAATATGATTCATTCTTCTTGTCATGGTACTGTAGTCATAACATCGTGCTTATCAGGATTAACTGACTCTCAAATTGAATCAAAAGATTTTACATCCATTTTTTCTAAATCTGAGATAAGTTTTGTTTGCATTGAAACAACTCATTCAAATAAAGGATTATCTTTTAATTCTTCAGGTGTATTTTTAATAATTCTTTCTAAATCATCAAGTCTAGGTAATATTTTCTTTAAAATATCAGATTTTAAAAAGAATATCATATCATTTTTATCTCTTTCTACTCTTTTTTTATAATTTTCAAAATCAGCCATAGTTCTAGCCAATATATCTTTACATTTTTCATCTTCAGGATTTATGAATTCTTCAAGTTTTTCTTGATCGATAGATCATTCTTCATCTTCAATAGCTTCAATTTCCTCTTCCATTTGTTCTACAATATCATCTTCTTCTATTTTATTTTTATCTTCAACTGTCATCAATAATCATTTATTAAATAAATTTTATAAAGTAATTATATAAAAAATAAATATTTTTCAAGAAGAAATACTTTACTTTTAGTTAACGTTTTATAAAATATAAATAATTAATATTAACTACAATAATGTGAAAATTATATCTTGGAATGTAAATGGAATAAGAGCTGTTGCAAAAAAATGATTTAAAGAATTTGTTGAAGAAGAATCACCTGACATACTTTGTTTACAAGAAACAAAGGCTTTTGAAGCACAATTCCTTAAAGAAGTTTGAGAACTTGAATGATATAAATATATCTGGCATGTATGAGAAAGAGCTTGATATGCCTGAACAGTAATTTTTTATAAAGAAAATGTAGAAGTGGTTGAGACAAAAAATCATTTCTGAGAAAAAGAACATTTTCATGCAGATTGAAGAGTTACCGAAGTAGAATTTATCAAAGATTGAAAAAATATAGTACTATTTAATGGGTACTTTCCAAATTGATGAACAAGAGCAGATTGAACAGAAATGGTTACTTATAAATTAGAATTTTATAACCATTTAATTAACTATACTAGAGAGTTAAAAAAAGCATGAAAAGATATAATTCTAACTTGAGATTTTAATATAGTTCATACAGAAATAGATATTGCTAGACCTAAAGAAAATCAAAATTCAATCTGATTTTTACCAATAGAAAGAGAAAAAATTTGAGAATTAATTAATGATTGAAACTTAGATGTTTGGAGATATACTTATCCAGATAAATTAGATACATATTCATGGTGGAGTTATAGAGCTTGAGCTAGACCAAGAAATGTTTGATGGAGAATTGATTATTTTGTTGTAAATCAAGAGTTTATAGAAAATGTTACAAACATAGATTATTTAACAGATGTAATGTGAAGTGATCATTGCCCAGTCATATTGGAACTAAAATAAAGAGTGATAAATTATTATCGTTCTTTTTTTTCAACTTAAATGTTTATTTTTTATGAAATTTTATTATTATACAATAGATAAATAACAAAAAAAATATGAATAAATTTGATATAAATTTTTTTCAAAAATATATACCTGAATGACAAGAACTTATAAGCGTTATTCATACACATCCAATACAAATATTAAAATGATTAATGGTTAAAATATCATTATTTGCAATTTTACCTTCATTCTTCTTTTATTATTCTAAATCATTGCAAGAATTTGTACCATTTTACGTATTAGAAAGCCTATTAATAATAGTATTTGTTAAGGTTATTTATGATATTTTTGATTGGTATAATGATGTATGGATTATTACTAATGACTGAGTAATATCACTTGAACGGTCATTTTTAAAAACAAATGCTGATAGTATTAGTTTTGATAATATAGAGTGAATATGAGTAGAACAAGAGTGAATTTTTGATAAATTATTTATGAAATGAGACTTAGTAATTCATAAAATATGAGATGATTCTTTCGTTTTAAAAGATGCAATCAATCCATTTAAGGCAGTTGATACATTAGAGGAAATCAGCCAATATGAAGAAGAAGAACATATTGAAGATGATAAATTCGATATGATAATGGATGCGCTTTGATGAGTAGTTTGAAACTATCTAGAAAATAAGGATACACAAAAAAATGAAAAACAACAAAAGCTTGAAGAAGTAATTGAGAAAGTTGAAAAAAGTAAATCCACAATAGATTTAAGATAAAAAAGCTAGACTATAAAGCCTAACTTTTTATTTAAGTATGTTATATATCAAAATAAGCATACAAACTGTAGTTACGACAATTAGAAGAACTTTTTTATTCTCAATTTTCGCAACCGCTATAGCAAACCCTGTAATTAAAACAAAAAACAACCAGAAATCTGGATTTGAGCTCAATATATTGGAGTTAAC
>Ga0193963_1000550_pt1 | contig 19488 bp, 18 predicted proteins | sample FB_6_MG_FD_140359 | JGI IMG/M metagenome (GOLD analysis project Ga0193963, IMG submission 140359) | Microbial mat bacterial communities from the Broadkill River, Lewes, Delaware, United States - FB_6_MG | ecosystem: Environmental > Aquatic > Freshwater > River > Microbial mats | place: USA...
ATTACGGATGAACAGATGGAAGAATTATCTGCATTATTAGAAAAGTTGGAAGATGATGAAGATGTTCAAAATGTATATACAAATTTAGAATAGTTGAATAGACAATAATTTAAAAGGATTTAAAAATGGCAGAAAAGTTTAGACTTGTTACTCGAAGTGATATGGATGGTTTAGTGTGTGCAGTTATATTAAAACAACTTGATCTTATTGATGAGATCACATTTGTACATCCTAAAGATATGCAAGATGGAAAGATTGAAATTACTTCAAATGATATTATTACAAATTTACCATATTGTAAAGAAGCATACATGGTTTTTGATCACCATGAGAGTGAAACCATCAGAAATGAAAAAGCTGATAATCATGTAATTATTGCTGATGCTCCTAGTGCTGCTAGAGTTGTATATGATTATTATGGTGGTAAAGCAAAATTACCTAATATTAGTGAACTGATGATGAATGCTGTTGATAAAGCTGATGCAGCGCAGTTTAGTGTTGATGAGATTTTACATCCTGAAGGTTGGGAACTTTTAAGTTTTATCATGGATTCAAGAACAGGTCTTGGACGATTTAGAGATTTCCGAATTTCAAATTATCAATTAATGATGGATCTTATTGATTACTGTATTGATCATGAAATTGAAGATATTATGAAGCTCCCTGATGTTGTTGAAAGAACTGAATTATACAAATCGTATGAAGATAAATTTAGAATGCAATTAGAAGAGTGTTCTATTATGTATAATAATTTAATTGTATTAGATTTAAGAGATGAAGAGATTATTTATCCTGGAAATAGATTTATTATGTATGCTGTAAATCCAGAAATAAATATCTCTATTCATGTTCTAAATGGTTTTCAAAATCAAAATACAGTATTTGCTATAGGAAAATCTATAGTAAATAGAAATTCTAATACTAATATTGGTGAGTTGTGTTTAAAATATGGTGGTGGTGGACATCACGCTGCAGGAACTTGTCAAATTGATAATGATAAAGCAGAAGAGGTATTAGAAGAGTTAATAGAAAAGATAAATCAAGACGGTTAATCTTCTCTATCTAGCTAATTTAATAGCTTCTTTTATAGCATTGATATAGCTTTTATTTGATAGTTTATTTTGTTTTTTATAAGCTATGTCAAAAGCAGTTCCATGATCTACTGATGTTCTAATAATTGGCAGATTTAAAGAAACATTTATGCTCTCTTCAAAATGTAAAGCTTTCAAAGGTGCCAGACCTTGGTCATGATACATAGCGCAGAAGTACTTATATTTTTTTCTTACATTAGGTGTAAATGCTATGTCAGGTACGAGTAGATCAAATTTTTGATTTGTAACTTTAGTTGCTTTTTTGATTGCTTTTTTGATGATATCTTCTTCTTTACCTAACACACCATTATCTCCAGCATGAGGATTGAGTCCTAATACTCCTATTGTCGTATTTTTTTCTATTGAAATATCATTCACAAAATCAATTAAAAATTTTGATAATTTTGATAGTTTTAGTTCATTGGCAACTTTTTTTAAAGCAATGTGTTCTGTATAAAGTGCCACAAACATTTTTTCACATCCAAGCATCATAATTGCATTTTTTTTAAATATATCTCTAAGCATATCTGTATGTCCAACATAGTGTATATTTGCTTTACTCCATGCTTCTTTATTGATGGGAAGAGTACAAATAGCATCTACTTGATTGACCTTAGCTAATTGTATTGCTTGTAGAAAAGAGTCATATGAAAATTGACCTGAATCTTTTTTTACTTTCCCAGGATTAATTTTTGTTTGTAAAAATTGACCAGATAAAGTAAAGTTTGATGGAATCTTTATTTGTAATTTTTTGGTAGCTTTTTTGAGAATTTTTTTGTTGACACAATATATTGGATCACAAAGTTTTGATATAGTCTTGTGATTTTCTAAAGCGAGTTGAATGCCTACTCCATTAATATCACCTAGGCTAATTGCTATTTTTTTTAACATAATTAAATAAGCTCTTTCATCTCTAAAATAGCATCTTTAAGACCAGTAAATACACTTCTAGCAATGATACTTTGACCAATATTTAATTCTGATATCTCATTTATTTTTGTCATATAGTTCACATTTTGATAGTTTAATCCATGTCCAGCTGCAATTTTGAGTCCTAGTTGTGCTGCTGTTTTTGATGCAACTTTTATCTCCTGTACTGAGTTATTAAGTTTTTGAGTTAATTCAGCTCTTGGAAGTTCTAACTCTTTAATAGTATGATGTGATTTGTTAAGACCACTATTAAGCATCGCGTAAATATTTGCAAAACTACCTGTGTGAAGCTCTATCCATTGGACACCTAAGTTTTTTGCTAAGTCAATTACTTCAAGATTTGGGTCAATAAAAAGAGAAACTTCAATTTCACATTTGTGTAGTTTATTGACTACTTTTTCAATCTGTTCATAATTACACTCCACATCAAGACCACCTTCTGTTGTAACTTCTTGTCGATTTTCAGGTACTAGTGTTACTCTGTGTGGTTTATATTGACAGGCTATTTCTATCATCTCATCATTGATACTACATTCTAAATTCACAGGTAATTGAGACAACTCTATTATGTTTTTAGTGTCACTATCTTGCATATGGCGTCTATCTTCTCTTAAGTGAATAGTGATTTGATCAGCTCCTGCTAGTTTACATATACCTAATGCATCTAAAGGGTTTGGATCGTTTATTTTTCTTGCTTCTCTCAAAACAGCGATATGGTCTATATTTACACCTAACAACATTTTAAATCCTTATTTTTAATATTTTGTATTTTATCAAATATATTCTAAATTCAATTCATTATTTACATAATATATTTCAGCATTAAAAATATTACCTCTTTGTGATTTTAAATTTGTAAGTTTTAACTCATCACCTTTAAATAGTCTTTTTACTTGCCTAAATGTAAGTAGTTTATTCATAAATCGTTCCCAAATTATTTTTTCACATGAGTTGCATTTATATCCTTGTGATATTTTTGTAACTTCACCACCACATTCACATAAAAAAAGAGTGGTTGATTTTGTTTCTTCATCAAAAATCAACTCTAATTTTCCATCTTGAATGATAGCTTTTGTGTCATATAAAGAGTTTGTAGAAGACTTGAAACCTTTGAGTAAAAATGATTCACCTTTAAAAAGTTTTTTAACCTCTTTATCTTTAAATTCTCTTTTATAACTATATTTCCAAACTTGAGCTTTACATTTATTGCATTCATACAAAGCATCGAATATTTGCACATCTCCGCCACATTGACATTTTGAAAGTATTGGTATATCCATAAAAACCCCTTTTTTATTTTAAATTTTAACAAAAAAAATCAATTTGAATAAAAAATATTACAAAATGCAATTTAATATCTTTTAACGAGCTTTTAGATAAAATCACTCAATTTAATAGAAATTAAGGAATATATAAATGAGTTTTATAGAAACACGAGGAAATGATGGTATACGAGCTAGAGAAGTTGAGTTTTCAGATGCAATTTTAAACCCAAGTTCATCTTTTGGGGGACTTTATGTACCAAAAGAGATACCAAACCTAGGAACTGATTTTATAACTAAACATTTAAATACTACATATAAAGAGTTAGCTTTTGATATTTTGAAGGCCTTTAAAATTGATATTGATGATGATACAATCAGTGAAGCACTAAGTTTATATGAAAGCTTTGATAATCCAAACAATCCATCACCTGTCGTAAAAATAAAAGATGACCTTTTTGTAAATGAACAGTACCATGGACCTACAAGAGCGTTTAAAGATATGGCACTCCAACCATTTGGTTCTATTTTAAGTTCAGTTGCTAAAAAAAGAGGAGAGCAGTATCTTATACTTGCTGCAACTTCTGGAGATACTGGACCTGCTGCACTTAATACCTTTAAAAATAAAGAAGGAATTAAAGTAGTGTGTTTGTATCCTGATGGTGGAACAAGTGATGTTCAAAGACTACAAATGGTTACTGAAAATGGTAAAAATTTAAAAGTTATTGGAATAAATGGAAATTTTGATGACGCACAAAATGCTCTAAAAAACCTTTTATCAAGTCAAAGTTTTAAAGATGAATTACAAAAAGATGGTATCAAATTAAGTGCTGCAAATAGTGTAAACTTTGGTAGAATTATATTTCAAATAGTGTATCATTTTCAAAGTTATTTAGAACTTTTACGACAAAATGAAATTACTTTAGGTGAAAAAATCTACATAGATGTACCAAGTGGAAATTTTGGAAATGTTTTAGGTGCTTATTATGCACAAAAAATGGGACTTCCTATTGAAAAAATGTTAGTCGCTTCAAATGAAAATAATATTTTAACACAATGGTTAACATTAGGTATTTATGATATTAGAGGTAAAGAACTAAAACTTACAAAATCACCAGCTATGGATATACTCAAATCTTCAAATATTGAGCGAGTTATTTATGATATTTGTGGGGCTTTTAGAACAAAAGAGCTGATGGATAACTTAAATGAGAAAGGTTACTTTGAGCATACAAAAGAGGAGTTAGCAGTTTTAAATAAATATTTTGCTGCTACATATAGTGATGATATTTATGGGCAAAAAACTATTAAAAGTTTTGTAGATGCTGGGTATTTGATGGATCCTCATACTGCTACATGTATCAAAGCATATGAAGATTTAAAAACAAAAGATTTAAAAACAGTAATTTATTCAACTGCAGAGTGGACTAAGTTTTCTCCAACAGTATTAAATGCACTCAATGAAGACGATAAGTCATATTCTGATGAAGTAGCTTTAAAAGAGATATCTTCTAAATTAGATTTAGAGATTCCTAAAACAATTAACGATTTATTTACAAGTGAAATATTACATGATACAATTATCGATATCAAAGACTTAGAAAAAGAGATTATCTCTTTTTTATAAATAGTGATTAAAAGAGGTTTTCCTCTTTTAATCATACCTTTTACTCCCAATCTGCTACAATTATACCAAAACTAACTCGTTGTATTTTTACATCATAATCAATCAAACTTTCCCCATATCCATTAAAGTAACGAATAAAAAAGTCAAAATTTTCATGCATAGATGGAAAAATAAAATCAACTTTTGTATTACCTTTTGAAGAGTGATAATCAAATATATCATTTTGGTGTGTTAATGAAAGTTTATAATTATCTGTTGCATAAGCGATAAAATATTTTTGTCGTCCTATATATTCTTCTAAATGAGGATTGTCATCACCTTTAGGGTCAGATAAAGAGTGTTTACTTCTTTCATCCCACCTATCCCAAATATCAACTCCATAGCTGAAATTATTATTTTGAAAGAGTAGATGAAGTTGTGTTCGATTCCAACTTCGTGAAGCTCCTATATCTTGTCCATTCGATTGATGAGCTAGTGAGAGTCGTATCTTTTGAAGGGTTGAGAAACCTATTTTTTTATTAGGATTCCATTCTACAAAAAGTTCCGGCATATAATTTGTTTCTCTAAAGGGTTTTGAATGTTCCCTATTATACACTTGCCAAAAAGAGTTTTGTGTATATGCTATAAATAAATTGGCATTTTCATTAAAAATATTCTCATAAAGTGGAAGTTTAAAGCTGATCTGAAATTGAGCTTCATTTGTATCTCTTTTATAATCTTTTTTATAGTCTCTATCACCATTTGGACTCCAATGTTTTTCAGTCAAATTATTAGGGCTATATCCTGCAAAAAGTAAAAAGTTTTCATGATGAGGCATTATTGTAAAAGGATTATTAGTATTTGAAACTTTTGCTGTTAAACTTTGTGTTAAACAGCAAAGAAGAATTATTGCTTTTAACAATAGCTTCATCTTATAATATTTTACTAAATATATTTTGTACAAAAATTTCTATAAATTGAATAGCAAATATTAATATCAAAGGTGCCATATCCATACCGCCGAAAACTGTAGGGATATATCGTCTTACGAGTGCATAAGCTGGTTGCGTTAAGCGGTTTAACATCTGTACGATTGGATTATATGGATCTGGCTGTACCCATGAAAGTAGGGCAGAAATAATAATAACCCATTTGTATAATGAGATAATTGTTATAAATATTGTAACAAATGCAACTAATAATGAATCTATCATTTTATAATTTCTCCTAGGTAATTTTTTATTAGAGGGTATATTTGACTAGCATCTGGACCAGTTAAAGAACCTGTAAGTATGAATTTTAATGGCTTATCGAGTTTTTCATCTGTCAAATTTGTTTTGCTTGTTATATAGTTTTGAAGATCATCAAAACTATCAATAAATGGAGCATCTTTTAAACACTCTTTTATCATTAGACACTCTTTTTCAAAAGAATCTAATCTCTCCTTTTTCTTAAAAATAGTATCAATTTTCTCTTTAAGTTCTTTTGTAGTGCTACATTCATCAAGATATATTTTTGCTAGTGTTCCTATATCATTATCTGCAAATTTTAAAATTTTTGATAATCTCATGTCATCTATATTTTTTAAATATTCTTTATTTATCAAATTTAATTCTTGAATATCAAATATTGGTCTATCTTGCGAAATTTTCGAGATATCAAACCATTGGATCGCTTCTTCTAAAGAAAATATTTTCTTTGGTGTCTCATAGCCAAGAGAGATTAAATAGTTTGCAATAGCTACTGGTAAATAACCTTGTTCTATAAGCTTAGACACTGATAAATTTTTATTGTCAATATTATCTAAAAGTGGCAAATGGATATGCTTTATCTCTTTTTCATATCCCAATAAGTTTCTGATATGTATTTGTTGAGATGTTTCAATAAGTTGATTTTGTTTTTTGATAATTAATGAGATATCATAAAGCATATCATCTACAGCAGAAGCATAATTAAGAGTAGGTGACTTGTCATGATTTAATATTATGCAACTGTCTACATCAGATGGTTTATATTCTAAGTCGTTTTGTAATATATCTGTAAAAATAAGATTATTCTTTGGTTTCTTTAATCGAACAACAAAAGGTGCATTACAATTGAATTTTGTTTCATCACTTATCGATTCACAAAATCCGCTATATGAGTAAGGTTGATTTTCTTTTTTGGCAATCTGTTTATCTTTTTCTAATGCTTCATCACTACAAAAACAATTGAATGCTTTTTTATCTAGAAGAAGTTTCATCGCCATTTGTGTATGATATTTGATGTTTTCACTTTGATATACAACTTTTGAATAATCAATACTAAATAAATTGAGTATATCTATGATCTCTTTATCTTTATTTTCAATAGTCTTTTTTTTGTCAGCATCATCTACTCTTATCAATAACTCTTCATTGAGTTGTTTTGATAATATATGATTAAATAGGGCAACTCTTAAGTCTTCTACTGTAATATCTTGAGTTGGATTGAGAGCAAATCTTATCAATTAAAATCCTTTTATCTAATTGGCGTAAGTATATCTAATTTGTAGTTAAAAATAAAGAATTTTACAATTTTTTTATATAAAAATTGATAGAATATTCTCTACTAATTATTAAAGGATAAATATGAAAAAAACTATGTCTATTGGAATTTTAGGTTCTATTATTGCTTTATGTTTTGCAGGTTGTCAACCAGCAAATATACAGGCTCAAATGAGAGTAGCAAGTGATAATTCAAATATGAAAACTAGATGTGAAGAAGTTGACATGAGAAGTAACACTGAGATGCAAGAAGTATTTAGTAAATATGATGGTTGGAGAGTATTCTATATTTCTGAATATACAACAAGTAATAAAATAGGTACTAGTGGTAGTATTTGTTTTGAAAAAAACAATTAAAATTTTGTAACTAAGTAATATTACTTAGTTACAGATTGAGTAACAATTGAAAAAGATAATTGATTTAATTCTTTATGTTTTTTAATAAAGTTATTTAACTCTTCTACTGAAAGTTTGTTTATTTTGTCTAATTCTTGTTTTGGATAATCAAAGGCAAGACCTCTATAATACAAATGAAATGCTCTGTTTAATCGTTGAGAAAATGTTTCTGTTCTTAAAGGCTCACTTCCTGTTAGAAATTTTTTAGCAGATTCAAGTTCCTCTTCTGTTATACCTGATTTAACAAATTTATTGACTATTTTACTTACCATCTTTTTTGCTTTTGTTGTATTGTCCAGTTTTGTTTGTAAGTATCCAGTAAAATGAGAATGTGATTTATTATTAACAATATTTCCATACGCACTATAAGCAAGGCCATGTTTAACTCGAATCTCTTCCATTAAACGGCTCCCAAAACCACTTCCCCCTAAGATAAATGAAGCAACTTTTGCTTTATAACTCTCTTTTGAGTCATAGTCAATATTAAATGGACTAGAAAAATATATATAAGATTGTTCTGTTTCTTTGAGTATTGTTTCCTCTTTAGCTTCTTTTGAACTTTTGATTTTATTAAAAACTGTTTTTCCATTATTTTTCAATTGTTGTAATGTTTTTTCTAAATCTGTTTCTATCTCTGAAAACTTTAAATCACCACCTGCAACAATGATCAAATTATCTAAATTTAAAATAGTATCTAGGTGTTTTTTTATATCTTTTAATTTTATGTTTTCAATATGTTTGATATTTCCACTACTAGGAAACTCAAGAGCTGTGTTTTTGTATTGAATTTTTTTTAAATGTTTTGAAGCTATATAGTCAAAATCATTTTCTTTTTGTTTAAGTTTACTAATCTGAAGTAGTTTAATTTTATGAAGAGTCTCTTTGGTAAGGTTTGGGTCTTTTAATAATTTATTTAGATACTGCAATGCAAGTTTATATTCACTTTTTAAAGAACTAATCTCTATAACAAATGTTTCAAATCCAGTCGAAGTATGAATTGAAATAGCATTGTTTTCTAAATCTTTTGCAAATGAGATTGCTCCATTTTTTTTTGTTCCTTCATTTAGTACTTTAGCCGTTAAATTTGTAATTCCTATTTTCTCTTTGTCATTAATGTATCCACTATTTTGGAAAACTAATTGAAGATTAAATATAGGCAAGTTATTGTTTTTTTCAAATATTACTGGAATATTAGTACCATTATGTTGAATTTCTTTAAGTGTTGCAGACATTGTTATCCCTTGTGTTATTAAAAATATAAATATAAATATTTTATAAAAATGTGCCATACTAAAATCTTTCTAAGATATCGTATGCTGTGTTTCTTTTTGCAGGTTTTTCACCTATGTCTCGAATTAAATCAATCATCTCATTTTGGTTCATACTGTTGGCTGCACCTGCTGCACTTACTACATTTTCTTCCATCATAGTACTTCCTAAATCATTTGCTCCAAATTTTAGTGCCATTTGCCCAATATAACTTCCTTGTGTTACCCATGAACTCTGAATATTAGGAAAATTATCTAAATAGAGTCTTGCAACAGCCAAAAGTCTTAAATATCGATTTGAACTTTGTGCAGGGATATTTGGTAACTCTTTTGCAAGTTTAGTGTGTGAAGATTGAAAACTCCACATAATAAAAGCTCGAAATCCACCTGTTTCATCTTGAAGTTCTCTAATTTTTTCCCAATGTCCTATAATTTGTTCATCCGTTTCAACTGTACCAAACATCATAGTTGCTGTTGATTTTACATCTAAAAGATGTGCTTGTCGATGCACCTCTAACCAATCTTTTACATCATGTTTTTTAGGAGCAATAATATCTCGTACTTCATCATTTAAAATTTCAGCACCAGCACCTGGAATAGAGGCCAATCCTTTTTCTTTTAATCTTCTTATAACTTCGCTATAACTAATTTTAGATATTTTAGAAATATAAGTGATCTCAATAGAGCTAAACCCATGGATATTTATCATTGGATATTTTGTGTGAATATGTTCAACTAAATCTTCATAAAAATCAATTTTTAGTTTAGGATGGACACCACCTTGAAAAAGAATTTGAGTTCCTCCAATAGCTAACAGTTCATCTATCTTTGCATCAATCTCTTCATAAGTTAATACATAAGCATCTTCATCTCTTGCATGCCGATAAAATGCACAAAATTTACAATCTACCCAACATATATTTGTATAATTAATATTTCTATCTACAACAAATGTAGTTATTTTTTCAGGGTGTAGTTCAAGTTTTTTTGCACTTGCCATTTTTCCTAAGTCAATAAGTGAAGCATTTTGAATTAAATCTAAAGCTTCTGCATTTGTTAATCTATTTTTTGGTGTCATTTTCTTACCTTGATCTATATTAAAATTTTGAACCTAAACTAAATTCAAAACTTGATGTTTCATCACCGTCTTCTGGGCCGATTGCTTTTGCAAAAATAAATTGTAATGGACCTACAGGAGAGAACCATGATACTAATGCACCAGCCCCTGATTTGGTAATTTCATTAAAACTACTTTCACCTATCATCCCATAATCATAAAATAAAGCCCATCTCATTTTTGCACTTGGAACAAGTGGAAAACTCAATTCAGCTGTGTTTGTAAAGTATTTTCCAAAACGCTCTTTATCTGCGTAGTTATCTGGATCAAAGGCATAAGAAGCATACCCTCTCACACTTGATGTCCCACCTAAATAAAATGTTGTTGTACTAGGAACATATCCTGTATCTTCAATAAATTTAAGACTATTTTTATATCGTAAAATAATATCAAAGTCAGTTAAATCTTCCAATGAGTAAAAATATTTAAAATAACTAGAACTTAAGATATACTCCGTATCTCCACCAACTCCTGCATATTTTAAACTTGTACCTGCAGTGATACCACTTCTTGGAACATAGTAGTCATCTGTATTATTGAAATTAATAAACGGTGTGATGGCACTTGTTGTGTACTGTTCATCTTTTGTTGAATCTAACTCATAACTAATATCTTCATCATCAAATGAATAATTTATCCCAGCTCTTGTATATCTATTGATTGCTTTACCAACTCCAAAACCAAAACCTTTGACATTTTTGGTTTTATCCCCTTCAAGACTATTTGAATTTGTTATTTCAGATTCATTTTTATGTACATTCATACTACCACTATACTTACTATCTCGAATAGCGGGATTTGATAGTGAAATTTCATAGTTATTTTTCTTTGTTGAATATTCGTAAGAAACGCCAAGATTAAGACCGCTTCCTAAAATATTTTTATCACTTACACTTACATTTAAAAGCCAACCATCATAACTACCATATCCACCACCAAGTACAAGATTACCTGTAGCTGCTTCAACAACTTCTACTAAAATATTCATTTTATTTGCAGATACTCTTTGTTGTTTGATATCTACTGATTCAAAAAAACTTGTTCTTTTTAAGGCATTTTTTGAATCTGTAAAATCATCTAAGTTGTATAAATCAGAAGGCGCTAAGTAGACATTTCTACGAATAACTCTATCTAGTGTTCTACTATTTCCAGAGATTATCACATCATTAATATATACTTTTTCACCAGGGATTACATTGTATACAAGATCAACTGTATTATTTTCTTTATTTGGTTTAATATCAAATTTAACTTCTGCGTAAGCATATCCTTTATTTGCAACTTGTGTTTTGATATATTCTTGATCTTTTCTAAGATGTGAAATATTAAATATGTCTTCTTTTTCTAATTTTAGTTCAGGATAAAGTGTATCTGCATCTAATATGCTTTCATCTAAATATATAATTGTATTGTTAACTTTATATTGTTCCCCTTCAATTATTGTGTATTCAATTGTTGCTGTATTTGTATTAAAATCAATTTTAGAGAATGCAGATGTCACTTTTGTATCTAAATAACCATTTTGTAAATAAGTGTCTCGAATTCTAGGACCATCATATTCGAGTTGTTCAAAACTCATTTCTCCATCATTTCTTCCAAAAAACCAAGTAAAATATTCATCAGATTCTTTGTTTGCTATAGCTTCCTCAAAATCACTTTCATCAAGAGCTTTTGCCCCTTTATACTTGATTTTTGTGATAGTTATAGGGTCACCTTTATTGACTTCAAATTTTACTAATACACTTGTTTTATTTATAGGTTCAACACTTACTTCTACAACAGAATTGATATAGCCTTCTCTTTCTAGGGATAATAAAAGTGATTTTTTAGCTTTTTTGAGTTTTTCTTCTGTATACATTGTACCTTTTTTGATACCCATAGTTGTATATAAGAATTTTAATTCATCATCTCTATTTTTATATCCTGTCATCTCAATCTTAGCAATAAAAGGCTTTTCTTCAAAATGAAATACCAAATTATTATCTGTTTTATTTACATAAATATTAGTAAAATAATCAAATTTATAAAACTTTTTAATAGCATCATTGACTTGCTCTATTGTATAGGTATTGTTTTTGAACTCAGTTGTTTCTTTTGCAACTTCATCAGATATTTGAGTGAGCCCCTCAAATGAAAGTTTATTGAATGTTGTTGTTTCGGCTGCAAAAATATTTAATGATATAATAGATATTAGTATAACTTTTTTACACACTGTATTTCCTTGTAGTATAATAAGATAAGAGTCTATCTAAAAGATGATTATATTTCATTTAATTTATTTTAACCCTCTTGTAAATGTATATAGTACAGGAAGATAAATAAGGTTTAGTATTGTTCCCCATGCTAAACCAAAACCTAATGCAATAGCAATTGGTTGAAAAATAACAGCTTGACCTGTAGCAAAAAATATAAGAGAACTCATCCCTATAAGCGTTGTTATGGTTGTAAGAACTATTGGTCTAAACCTTTTAGTAGCTCGATAAAAAATCTCTTCAATATTTTTTGCTTTTTTAAGATATGTCATCATAATAATTCCATCATTTATAACAACACCAGCTAATCCTAAAGCTCCAATTATAGACGGCATAGATAGATTTAGTCCAAGTAATTTATGACCTATTAGTACTCCCAAAAATGAAAAAGGGATGATTGACATTAAAATAGCTGTTTCTCTAAATGAGTTAAATAAATAAAGCATCGATAGCATAATTAAAGTAATCGCTAAAAGTGCTGCATATAACATATCATTTGCTAACTCTTTTTTCTTTTTCTCTTCACCTTTTTTTACAATTTTGATACCATTTTGTTCAATCTGGCTTAAATGAGGTTTTAATTGTTCCATAACTTCTGAAGATGTGATAATTTTTGTATCTACATTTGCGTAGATATAAAAATTTTTTTCTCCATTGTCTTTTGTGAGTTGTTCAAATGATTTTTGAATAGTAAAATCACATATTTGATTTAGTCTGACTATTTGTCCATTTGATAATTTTATCTCACTATTTTTAAAATTTTCATAATCATTTTTACTTAAACTTTCAATTTTGATATCGAGCATATCTGTTTCATCAAATGAAACAGACTTTTTCTTAGTTAAATAAAGGTTCGAGAGGTAACTTCCCAGACTAGATTCTGTTACTCCTAGTTGTTCACCATAATTATTGACTTTGAGTTTAATCTCATCTATTCCAAATTTTGCTGAATTTGCAACCGATTTTGTACCCTCTATATTTTTGAGTGTTGTTGTAAGTTTCTCAATAGATTCAATAATCTTTTGATTGTCATTTGATACAAGTCCTATTTTTATATCTGCTTTAATAGGTCCCACTTTTCTTTCAAGTACTACTAAATCAGTAAGATTAAATTGCTCTTTATATTTATTATCCTTTAAGAAACTTGAAAGTTCACGTGTAAGTTGTTGTGATGTTTTTGTTCGTGACCTATCATCTTTACTGTAATAGATACTCAAATATGGTGTAACATAATTATCTAAAAAATTACTTGGAGCTAATTTCTCTAGTTCTACTGTCATATACATTACATAGGGAAATCTTTCTGTATTGCTTCCGCTATCTCTTCTATAACCTGCTCGTGAATCGATACTTCTTATTTGAAATTTTTCCTTATTTTTGATAAGATCTTGTTCTATTTTTTTTACTATCTCAAATGATTCCTCTAAAGTTGTATTTTGATTTGCTTTGATAGAGATTTTTATATTATCTGCATCAAAGGTTGGAAACATCTGAAACTTTGATGTTTTTATAGCAGTAATTGTTAAAATTGGCACGAGTATTATAAAAATTACTAAAAATGATTTTTTCCATCGCATAAAAAAATGTATTATGTTACTGTATATTGTATTTACATATTGCCAGTTTGTTACTTTTGCACCATTTTTAAGAGTATGAGCAGCATGAATTGGTAAAAAGACAAATGACTCTATGAGTGAGGCTACAACTAAAGCAGAAAGAGCTATTGGGATAAGTTTCATAACCTCCCCCATAGTTCCACTAATAAGAAGAGCTGGTAAAAATGAGAATAGGGTGGTTAAACTTGCTATAGTGACAGGTTTTACCATCTCACTAGCTCCTTTAATAGCTGCTTCTTTTGGGGGCATTCCTTCTTCTATATGTTGTTGAATATTTTCACTTACAACAATTGCATCATCAACTACAATACCAATTGCAATTAAAACTCCTACAAGAGAGATGAGATTGATACTATATCCAAATATATACATATAAAATGCTGCAATTACAAAGGATGTAGGGATACCAAGAAAAATTATAAATGACATTCTGGCATTAATAAGTAACCAAACTAGTAAAACAATAAATATAATACCAATAACTATATTTGATCCTACAATATCAAGTCGCTCTTTTATTCTCTCACTATTATCATCACTAATACTAATCTCTACATCTTTTTGTGCTGGTTGTGTCTTTTTTATAAGAGCATCTATATCTTCAGATATTTTCATTGCATTTGCACTATCGAGTTGTTTGATTGATAAAGATAATGCATTTTTACCATTAAAAGAATACAATGTTGTAGAGTCTTCATATTTTTTTTGTATTTGTGCAATATCACTTAAATATATATTTCCAGTTGAAAGTTTTAATAGTGTGTTGGAAAGTTCATAAGCAGATTTAGCTCCATTATATGTTGAGAGATAATAATGTTTTGTACTTCCCTCTATTTTGCCAATAGGAAAGATATAAGATAATGTACCAATTGTATTAAAAAGTTCTGTTTTATCAATATTATATGCTTCTATCTTTCTTTCATTTAGAAGTATTTCATAATATTTATCACTATCTCCAAAAATTGTAACTTCACTAATACCACCAATAGTTAATATTTTACTTTTAAAATCATCTGCAAACTCTTTCATCTCATCTGTGGTAAATTTGTCTGAAGTCAGTGAAATGTTTATTAGATCTCTACTTCTTTCTATCACTGTAACTGCAGGTTCGTCCATATCACTTGGTAAATTTTTATTGGCTAAAGATACTGCATCTTTTATTTTATCAGACATGGCATATCTATCTTTGCCTTTTTGAATCTCTAAAATAATGCTAAATTTACCGGGACTAATAACAGTGGTAGTTTCAATGACACCCTCAAGAGACTTTACATTATCTTCTATTTCAGTAACAGCCATTTTATCAAGAATATCAACACTTGCACCACTATATGACCCACTAACAGATATCATATCCATTTCAAAAGTTGGAAATATCTCTTTAGGCATTTTAGTGTAAGAGTATATCCCTATAGCAAATATAAGAGTAAATAGAGTATAGTTCATTCGTGAGTTTTCGACAAAAAATCTTAAAAATCGTTCAAACATTAATTTTCCTACTGTAGTATAATTTCTTTGCGATTATATTATAATGAGTTTAATTGAATGTTAATGAAATTTTGTAATTTTTAGTTGAGGTATAGAGGTTTAAAACAATGAAAAATAAGTTAAAAAAAATAGATATGTTTAAAAAAGTTGATGAGTTGACTTTAGATAAATTATGTGATATCACAACAAGTGTAAAATATGATGAAAACAGCATCATATTTTATGAGGGTGATAGCTCTAAGTATTTACATTGTTTAGTAAGTGGTGTAGTGAAACTGTATAAAACAACTTCTCATGATAAAGAGATAATATTGAAATACTTTCGTGCAAATGAGTTAATTGCGGAGGTCGCGAGTTTTGAAAATATCCCTTATCCTGCGACTGCATTATCATATACTTCTACAGAACTCATTAAAATAGATTTTGAAAAGTTCAAAAAAATAATGTATCACAATCCTGAATTGTCTTTTGCTATACAGGTTTCTTTGATTAAAAAAATTAAAACTTTAGAAGTTGTAATCTCTCGAAATATTGTTTTAGATGCAAAAGAGCGGGTTATTGAGTTTATTTATGAAAATACGGAAGATTTTTTCACAATGAAAAATATAGAGATAGCAAAAATTTTAAACTTGACTCCTGAAACTTTGTCTCGTATTTTAAAGTCACTAAAAGATGAAGGGTATGTTAATATGAAAGAAAAAACGATTAATAGAGATTTATTTCATTAAGAGGTTTAAAATATAGAATAAATCTATATTTTAATTTTATTTATAAGTGTCTCTTCACTTAATATATCAGCATCATATTTGATGATAATGATGTTTTCTGTATTGTTGATATACCACTCATCACATCCTTTTAAAGTATCCAAACTATTAAACTTTGACTGATCTTTATCAACTAAATCAAGATATGCAATTTTCTTTTTAAGAGGGTTTGGTAATGTTGCTATAAGAACTATCCACAGAAGAGATATAACAACAATCACCATCGAAATATCATGTAAACTTTGCGAAAAACTTCCATCAACTTCTTGAAGAAATATTCCACCAACAAAACCACCAATAAATGTACCTAAATATCCAAAAGAGTTAAATAACCCTAATACTTTCCCTTTCTCATGTACTTTTATATATCTTGTTGTAAGTGACTGCATGATTGGTTCATGCATATTAAAACCAATAAAAAAGATAACAACACCTACTAAAAACCATGTGTCTGAAGATGAGTTTCCGATTAAATAATATGAAAGCGCAAAAAATACAATACCTATAAGTAAAATTTGTTTAAATTTCCCTTTTTTTTCAGCCATAACAGCAGCAGGACCCATAGCTAAAACACCTGCAATCATTGCAGGAAGATATACTTTCCATAAGTCTGTTAGCTCCCATCCATAGTGTTTAGTAAGAACAATAGGAATGATCATAAATGCAAAAGTCATCATCCCTTTTTGTAAAAAATTTGTGATGTTCATTCGTATTAGATTTGTATTTGCTAGAAATGATATTTTACTACTTCCATGATATGTATGAGTCACTTTTGGTGGATTTGGAACTTTTACTATAAGTATATAAATAGAAATTAGAGCTAAAAAAGCTGTAATATAAAATAATGTATCGATTCCTGCATAAGCACCTATAATAGGACCGGCAAGCATCGCAATAGCAAAACTTATAGCTATACTCCCACCCATTAAAGCCATCGCTTTTGGTCGTTGTTCTTCTCTTACTACATCACTAATCATTGCTGTAACCACAGCTCCAATAGCACCTGCACCTTGTAGAAATCTTCCTAAAAGAAGTGTAAGCATATCTGTAGAGATAGCACAAATAATAGAACCTATTGCAAAAAGCAATAGTCCCATAATAATTGTTCCTTTTCTCCCTAACTTATCACTCATAATTCCAAATGGAACTTGAAAAATCATTTGAGTAATAGCATACCCTCCAATAACAATACCAACTAATGTTGGTGTTGCACCTGGAAGGCTTAGTGCATATACTGAGATAAGTGGTAGTACTATAAATAACCCTAAAAATCTAAATGAGATGATTAGACTTAAGGGCATAATTGTTTTAAACATATAATTTACCTTTATTGTTAATTTCCGCGATTATAGCCAAATAAGTGTAAATAAGAATAAATATTTCTTTTTTATGTTAAAATTTTCAAAATAAATTTAGGATATAAAATACATGAATATAATCATCGCTTCTTCAAATAAAGGTAAAATAAAAGAGATACAAAGTTGGCTACCTGAACATACTATAACACCATATAGTGAGATATTAGGTTCTTTTGAGATAGAGGAAACAGGAAAAACATTTCAAGAAAATGCAATCATAAAAGCTCAAGCTATATCGGATAAACTTCGAGAAATAAATTATCAAGATGAACATATTATTATCTCTGATGATAGTGGTATCACTGTACCTGCACTTAATAATGAACCAGGAATTTACAGTGCTAGATATGCTGGTCTAAATGCAAATGATACACAAAACAACGAAAAACTTATCAAAAATCTCAAAGAAAAAAATCTTCAAAGTACTCCCGCTTTTTATACAGCTTGTTTAGCAATTGCTTATAAAAATAAGATTTATACAACGCATGGTTGGATGCATGGAAAAGTTATAGATGAACAAATAGGTGAGGGTGGTTTTGGATATGACCCTTTATTTATTCCAGATGGATATGAGAATACTTTAGGAATTTTAGAGAATAGCATAAAAAAAGAGTTAAGTCATAGAAGTAAAGCATTACGATTGGCTATGAAAATGATTGGTGTACTTTTAAAGTAAAATACGAAACAACCCTAAACAATAGGGTTGTAAAATTTTAATCTATTTTTAAAGTTCTTACTCCTTTTTTCTCTTTCTTTTTATCTTTTAAAACTACTACTTTTAAAATACCATTTTTATAGCTAACTTGAATATTTTTATTATCTATATTATCAGGAAGAGAGATAGCTCTTGAAAATTCACCATAACTATGCTCTTGTACTATTAGGTCTTTCTTCTCCTCTTTTGATAGTTCTTGTTTTTTCCCTTTTATTGTTAATATATTTTGATCTGTTATCGTTAATTGTATATCTTTTTTATCGATACCTGCTAATTCAAATGTTAGAGTATAGTTGTTTTTATTTTCAAAAACATTGAGTTTTGGATAACTGTTTGTAAAATTTATTTTATAATGTTTATAGGGAAAGCTAAAAAAACTCTCATCATTGAAAAACTTATTTATCTCATTTTGAAATTGCTTTAGATGATGATTTTCATCACTAGTAAAAAATGAACTTGCATTTAATGTACTTGCTAGCCCTAGAGATAAGCAAGCTAATAAAAACTTGTTTTTCATTTTGATATCTCCTTATTTTATTTTAATTTGTTTTTTCGTAATCATTTTTTCTTGTTTTGGAATAACAATTTCAAGCACACCATCTTGACTGCTAGCTGTAATATTTTCAATATCTATATTTTTAGGTAATGAAAAAACTCTCTCAAACTTTCCAAATGAAGTTTCTATTTTATGATAATCTTCCTCTTTAACTTCCTCTTTGATTTTTCTTTCACCTGAAATGATAAGTGAGTTTTCATCTATATCTATTGATATGTCATTTTTATTCATACCTGGTAAATCGATATCGATGTGGTATGCAAACTCACCCTCTCGCGTATTTACATTTGGTACAAATCCTTTGATGGCTCTATTTTCTTCTATTATAGGATAGTTGTCAATAATTCTATGAAAATTTTGCATCCCTTTAAATGGTTCAAATCTTGTAAGTAACATTGTGTTCTCCTTTTAATTATAATATATATTTAGTTGAGTACTATTGCATCAACTTGAAAAAATTATAACAAATTTTTTTGGCACTTGTCAATAGTAAGTGCTAAAAATGAAATATTTAATTTTTTGAAATAAAAATATTTTAAGG
>Ga0193963_1000551_pt1 | contig 19483 bp, 18 predicted proteins | sample FB_6_MG_FD_140359 | JGI IMG/M metagenome (GOLD analysis project Ga0193963, IMG submission 140359) | Microbial mat bacterial communities from the Broadkill River, Lewes, Delaware, United States - FB_6_MG | ecosystem: Environmental > Aquatic > Freshwater > River > Microbial mats | place: USA...
CATTAAAATGTTCAGCTTTTTTCTAATTCATCATCTTTAATAATATATTTTACTCTTAACGCATTTAATCATTTTTCAAGGAGTGTATAAGAATTAAATGCTTTAGTGTCAAAATCTACTCAACTTGGATTAGTTTCTATTTCAACATCAATTCATTTACTTAAAAATGAATCTTCTAATAATTTTAAATAAAAGTTTAAAACATCAAAAGAAGAAAAAACTCTAAAGGCTACTTGCCTATTTTTAGATCATTGAAGTTGTTTTAATTTTATAGTATCATTAACTTTCTCAAAAGATAAAGCACAAACTGGATATGATTTTCAATCTTTCTCTCTTTTATACCTTAAAGTTAAAGCCTTAGATCATTCAATATCTAATTTATTACTATGATCTGAATAACTAAATTCTTTTGATGCATGTTCAACTCATCATAATATTTCAATAATAAGATTATTTGTATCGATTAATTTACACTCATAGTTTTTAGGTATACGCTTAAAAGAAGCATACTCAGGTGTTTTTATTTCCATTTTTCATTTATATATTTATATGTATTTTTGAATACTCAATATAGTATATTTTTATAAAATGTCAATATTTTCAAAACACTAAAAAAGACTACTAAGATTAGTAGTCTTCATAGTTAAGCTTAATTAATTAAACTATTTTAACGTTAACAGCGTTAGTACCTCTGTTACCTTCTTCAAGTTCAAACTCAACGTTATCACCTTCTTTTAATTCGTCACCTTCAACTCTAGTGATGTGTACGAAATATTCGTTATTTGTTTCATCTTCTATGATAAATCCGAAACCTTTAGTTTCATTAAAAAACTTAACTTTACCTGTATTCATTTTAAACAATTTTAATAATAAGGCCTACATTCTACTACATTTTTAAAATTAGCAAAACTTATTTTAAAAAAAGTCTTATTTTATACAAAAAAACAACTTTACTTATTCTATATTTTAGCTAGATTTAGAGTATATAACTATAAAAGTATGAATAACAATTTAAAAAACATTTCTGAAAAATTATCATCAATCAATAAAAAAGTATATATTGTTTGATGATTTTGTCGTGAAATGATTATTTGAAACAAAGATTACAACTGAGATATAGACTTAGTTACCGATGCCCTTCCTGAAGAAATAAAAAATGTATTAAATGTTGTATGAGAAGTTGGGAAAAAATATTGAACATGCATAATAGTTGAATGAAAGCAAAGCTTTGAAATAACTACAATGAGAGAAGATATTTGAAGTATAAACAACAGAAAGCCTGCAAATGTAATCTTTACCGATTCTGTAGAAATAGATGCTCTAAGGAGAGATTTCACATGTAACAGTATTTATTATGACTTTACAAAAGATATAATAATTGATCCCCTTGATTGAAAAAGTGATATAAAAAACAATATCATAAGATTTGTATGAAATAAAGAAGAAAGATTAAATGAAGATGTACTTAGAATAATGAGATTTATAAGATTTAAAAATAAATACTGATTTATAGATCAAGATAATAAAATTATAAATGAAGTTAAAAACTACGTTAGTTTATTAGAAAATATAAGTATAGAAAGAATAAAAGAAGAACTTGATAAAATACTTTTATTAGAAAATAATGTTCAGGCTTTAGAAGATTTAAAATATATATGATTCTTTAAATATTTTATACCTGAAATTGATGAGCTAGATAAATGCGTATGAAACAAATGGCATTTAGAATGAGATGTTTGGATTCATACAAAAATGTGCGTAGAAGAAATGAATAAAATAATAATTAGGGATTCTATAATAGATGAAAAAGAGAAACTTATACTGTTATGGTCTATTTTTTTACATGATATATGAAAACTCCCAACTTATACTGTAGATGAAAAATGAGAATGACACTACTACAATCATGAAAATATTTGAAGTAAAATATTCAAAGAAGTAACTTCAAAAAAACTAAACTTTTCAAAGAAAGAAACTGAAGAAATAACTTTTATCATAAAAGAACATATAAGATTATTTATGATTCCAGATATGAAAACACTAAAATCTAGAAAACTTATGATGAATAAGTATTTTAAAAAATTATTATTAGTATGAGAAGCGGATAACAAATGAAGGATTCCTATGAAACTAGATAGATTTAATGAAATATTAGAAATATATAATTCTTTTAAAGATATATTAAAAACAAAAGTATTTCTTACTGGTAAAGATATATTAGAAAAACATCCTGAACTTACATGAAAAGATATATGAGAAAGATTAGAAAACTTAAATAACCAAATATTAATAAAAGATTAAAAATGTCTAAAAACAACAAACTAAAAAATAGTAATAGAAGTTTAATTCTTCTAGGAGTGATAATATTAATACTTTCATATTTTTGAGAATATTACTATTTCTTTGATTTATTCTCTCATTTTCATTTACAGTATTTAATAATAACTATAGTTTTATTCTTCTTTAGTATATTACTTAAAGATAAAATTTTTATATTAATCTGCTTATTATTATTAAGTTATTTATGATTAAGTATATCAAATACAAATATTATAAATAATACAAAAACAACTCAGATTGATATGTATTATTTAAACTCAAATTGGTTTATAGATTCGCCTGAATCCATAATTGAAGATATTAAAAAAAATAATCCAAAATACTTAGCAATTGTAGAAATAAATAATAAGCTTCATAATAAAATAGTAGATGAGTTATGATATAAAAATGTTTCATACATAAACCAGAGTGTCAGTTCTATATGATTTTATACAAATGAAAATATTATTTTAGAAAATAAGCATATGTCTGAATATCCTTTTTTGGAAATACAAACTAACGATGTTCATTTCTTAATTATTCATCCTCTTCCTCCTTTAAATCAAAATATGGCAATAAGTCAGAAAAATAATTTTCAAGAAATAAACAAGATATTTAAATCTATAGAAAGTGAAAAAAAAGTTATAGTATGAGATTTTAATTCTTCTTCTTTTTCCCAAGTTTTTAAAAAATATTTTTGAGATTACAATTATAAAACAATATATTCATGGAAAGTTGATTCTATTTTTATGTTACCAATTGACTATGCTATATCAGATAAAGATATATTAGAAATAAGATCTTGAGGCTTAAAAACTTCAGATCACAGTCCATTATTAATCCAAATTAAATAATTTACATAGAAAAATAACTATGTTACAATAAAAAAGTATAGATCAATTTTAATTTTTCGACTAAGGAGGATTTTAAAATGGCTTTTATAAAAATGGTATTAAATAGAATACAAATAAGGAGATAATAGTCATATCTATACAAATGTTGGCTCTTTTATTTCAAAAGACCCTACTAAGAAATCAAGGAAGCCTTAATGGCTTCTTTTTTTATTTCCTTATTCATAGTTTACTACTAAATTTCTTTTCTAGTAAATCACTTCAAAATGAAATTTTATGCACATTAAATTTTTTATTTATACTGTTTATAGTATTAATTAAATCTAAGTTTCTATCAGATTTTATATATCTTTTTTCAAAAAGATTAATTTGATGGAAGTCTTGTTTCTTTAAATTAGAAAACACAACTCAAGTACTTCTATATAAAGTATCAGAACTATAATTATTTAAGAATAAAGATTGAACAATTTTTAATATATCAGATCTAAGGTATGTATGATATCAAAGGTTGTGATGGAAAAGGGTTGTTATTTTTTCTTTATCTCTAAAAAAAATCGTTACTTTTTTCAGTTCATATTTTTTAATAGTAAACTCTTCATATAAATAATTAAAATTTATTAACATCTGAGAATATATAAAATCTTTATTATTTGTTATATTTTTATTAAAACTTCTTCCCCTACTTATAGATTTAGATATTTTATTTTTTTTAACAGTATAAGAATTAACTCATGATAATTCTAACCATAAATCACATGCATTTTTTCATATATTTTTATTTAAATACCAATATCATAAATTTAAGAAATCATATACGTTAGAACATTTATATTTTAATTTATTTCTCATACTAGGACCTATAAACGGAACGATTGCTATGTTTAAAGTTTTATAAACTTCTAAACTATTTCAAGTATCTATAAATATTCATCTAGGTTTATTTAATTTTGAAAATATTTTAGCTTTTATTCTTGTTGTACTAACTCAAATAGAAACAGGAACTCATACGTATGTAATAATATCTTTTTGAAGTTTTAGAATATAATCTTCTAAACTTAATTTATTCATTTCAGCTAATCACGTAACTTCACAAAAAGCTTCATCTATAGAAAAAGGCTCTATACTTAAAGTATTTTTTTCTAAAAATTCCATCATCTTTGATGAAATGAAACTATAATAATCATGATCTGATGGTAAATACTCTCACATATTTTTAAGTATTTTTTTTACTTGCCAAATTGGAGTTCAAGTATTTATTCAAAATGCTTTTGTTTTATAATTGCATGCCAGAACTATTTCATCTCATACAATTACATATTTATCATTTAGAGTTGGGTTTTTAAGAATCTCACACTCCGCAAAAAAACTATCACAATCTACATGAATAAATACTTTTTTAGAACTCCTAAATTTCATAAAATATATTATATACTAAATATATACAATTAATATATATTTAATATATTTAAAGTCAAAAAAAAGAACTATTTAATTAGTTCTTTTTTTACTGATTCTCAAATAAAACTTTATATTTTTCATATCATTCTTCTTCTAAATCAACTACTGGAACAAATCTAAGAGCAGCTGAATTTATACAATATCTAAGTCCTCCTTCTTCTTCAGGTCAATCTGTAAATACATGTCATAAATGAGAATCAGCATTCTTACTTCTTATCTCAGTTCTAGTAGAAAATAATTTTCTATCTTCTTTTTCTTTTAATAAAGCATCATCTATAGGTCTTGTAAAAGCTGGCCAACCTGAACCAGAATCATATTTATCAAGAGATGAAAAAAGTGGTGTTCAGTCAACTATATCAACATATATTCAATCATCTTTTAAATCCCAATATTTATTATCAAAAGGTTTTTCTGTACCATTATTTTGAGTAACTTCAAATTCTAAATCTGTTAGTTTTTCTTTTAACATATCCATATCTTTAACAAATATTTTTTCATACTTATCTTCATTATCATCTATATATCAAGCTCTTCCCGATCATCTTTTATAAGTTTTATATCTTAAACTTTGTTTTTGAGCATAATCTTGATGATATTCTTCAGCTTCTCAAAATGTTGTAAAAGCAACAACTTTTGTGGCTATTTCTTTATCAAATTCTCAAGATTCATTTAAAGATTTTATAACATCCTCTGCTATACTTTTTTGTTTATCATCTAAATAGTAAATAGCAGTTGTATAATGAAATCATCTATCTGCAAATTGTCCTCATTCATCAGTTGGGTCTATTTGTCTGAAAAATATTTCTGTTAATTCTTTAAAACTAACAATTTCAGAATCGTAATAAACCTTTACAGCTTCTCTGTATCAAGTATTTCATTTTGAAACTTCTTCATACGTAGGATTTTCTCATTTTCATCATGCATATCATGAAACAGCTGAACCAACTCATTCTTGAGCATCCATAATAGATTCTATACACCAGAAACATCCTCATGCAAAATAAGCTACATCTAGTTCATTAATGTTTTTTTTTATTTCTTTAGTTTCCATATTTAATTCTTTAGATTCTAAATTATCTATATCGTTTTGTACTTTATCTAAAAATATTTGTTCAAATCATCCTCATCAAACAAATCATTTTTCAATTAAACTTGTCTCTATTTTTTTATCAAATCATGTAATAATAGCTAATCATACTATTAAAAATATAACTCATAATACTTTTTTGAAAGTAGATTTTGGATCAGAGATTCATCTAAGTTTACTTGCAAATTTTTGTCATAACAATGCTATTGCTAATAATACAACTGCTAATCAAACAACGTATGCAACTAAATTTATCAAACCAAAAACAAAACTTACAGGTAATATTACAGCTAATATAATAGCATAAGTAGGGCTACAACTACTAAAAACTGGTCATAGTGAAAATCATATAAGTATACTTCCTAAAAATCCAGATTTTTGTGAAGATTTTCAAAGTCATTCATTAGATTTTCAAGCAAATCATATTTTAGTTGAGAATTTTTTCCATAAATCAGGAAAAATAGTAATTATTCAAAAGAATAAAATTATAGCTCAAGAAAAAGTTGTTAAAATAGACTTATCAAATCATATCAAAAGAGTTGTGGCTTTTAATAGAAGTGAAAATATAATTATAGATATCGATAGAGAAAATATAATTATATAAGGTCTATATTTATCTTTATTATCTTCAACAGAAGCTCATAGTATTATTGGTAGTAGTGGTAAAACACAAGGAGCCAATACAGTTAATACTCAAGCTAAAAATGATACTATTAAAATGGTCATAATATTAAGGTTATTTTTTAAACATTAAGAGGAATAAACAAATATATTTACTAATATACTATATGAAAAAAATTGTCTATTTATTTGTTTATTCCTCCCAATATTAAAATATTGGGAAATAAATTATTTAATTCTACTTTCTATGTCAGCTATATCTTTAGCTCAAACCCATTTTTTAATCATGTTTCATTCATTATCTACTTGAACAAAAGTTGTTTGAGTTAATACTTCATATTTCTTTTTAAGGTCGTTATATTTATCATAATCTACTTTTAGAATTGTTAAATCAGAAGGTAATTCTCATTTAATTATTTCTTTTTCAATAGCAGCACAAGATGGACACCATGTTGCGTGGAAAAATAAAACAGTATTTCCTTTAGAATTAGCTAGATTATCAGAAGAGTAATCAAGGTATTCACCTTTCATCATAACTTCTTCTTTATCATCCATCATTTTTTCTTCATCTTTTATCATTTCTTTTTTATCGTCCATTACTTCTTTATCATCCATCATAACTTCTTCTTTGTCATCCATAGTTTTTTCCTCATCTTTCATCATTTCTTTTTTATCATCCATTACTTCTTTATCATCCATCATTGTTTTAGATGTATCAAGTTTAGAAACAATAGCATCAACATTTCTTGCTCAAACCCATTTTTTAATCATATTTCATTCATTATCTACTTGAACAAAAGTTGTTTGAGTTAGTACACTATATTTTTTCTTTAAATCATCAGAGTCATCATAGTTTACATTTAGAACTGTTAAATCTGAAGGTAAACCAGATTTATTTATTTCTTTTTCAATAGCTACACAAGATGGACACCAGTCTGCATGGAAAAATAAAACAATATTTCATTCTGCTTCTGCTAATGCTTCAGGTGAATAATCTACATAATTTTTAGTCATCATTGCTTTTCCTGAATCATGATCAGAAGACATTTCCTTCTTATCATCCATTACAATTTTCTTGTCATCATTTGAAGTACAAGAAGCTAATAGAGTTATCATTAAAATTGATAGAGTGAAAACTCACATAGTTTTTAAGTTCATTTTTTTCATAAAAAAAAGTTACATATATAAAAATGTAACTTCATAATAATAAATAAACTTAAAGAAACCTTAAGATTCTGAATTAAATTTATAACCATATCATTTTGATGTAACTAATATGTCTTTTCACATCTTAGTTCTTATGTTGGATATATAAACATCTAGCTTTGCATCACTATCAAAAAGTGCTTCTTCTCACCATATATATTCTATGATTTCTGTTCTAGAAACTACCTTAGATTTATTTTCATAAAGATAATTTAATATTTGAAATTCTGTTTTTCATACTTTAATATCTTCCCCTTGTTTTTTAAAAACTCTATTTTCAAAATCAAGTTCATAATCTCATCTAACTAATATTCAAGTATTTTTATTTAATACTATTTTTATTCTTGCTTCTAACTCCCTTAAATCAAAAGGTTTAACTATATAATCTACAACCCCATTTTCAAATCATTCTAGTTTAACTTCAATAGATTCTTTAGCAGTTGTTATTATAATAGGAGTATTTACTTTTCACTTAAGTTTCCTAGAAACAGTTATTCAATCAATTCATGGTAACATCAAATCTAATAATATGATATCGTATTTTCATACTATTGCTTCATCTAATCATGATGCTCAATCATAAAAACAATTAACAGTTGAACCATCTAATTCGAAGTATTCTTTTATACTTTCTGATATTTCTTTATTGTCTTCTATTAATAGGATTTTCATAATCTAGAATTTAATTGTAAAGGTTGTTCATTTTCAAACTGTACTTTCTACATCTATTCACCAATTATATATTTCTGCAATTCTTTTTACTATAAATAATCATACACCAAATCATTCTATATTTACGTCATAACGTTTAAATTTTTCCCATATAGATTTCAGTTTATCTTTCTCTATTCAATTTCAGTTGTCTTCTATAAACAAACTATTTCATTTATTATAAACTTTTATTAAAACATCTTCTCAGTTAAACTTGATAGCATTTGTGAATATATTTTCAAGTAATATATTAAATATAACTTTGTCTGCATTTAAAAGAAAATTTTCATTTATATCTAATTCTAATTTAATATTTTTATCTGGGTATAGAATATTTAAATCTGATAATAATGCATTTGCAGTAGTTTTAATATTTATCTTTTCATTACAAAGTTTTATAGAATTATCTTGAACTCTTGATATAAAAAACATAGTTTCAAGAAGTTTATTTAACTTTTTAATTCAAAACTTTATGTTTCATAAAAGCTTATCAGTATCTACTTCTTTTCATAAAGAAACAGCTTTTTTATATAAGTCTATTTTTGAGTTTAAAACCATAAGAGGAGTTTTAAATTCATGGCTTACATCTGTAATAAATTGTTTCTGAGTTTCTGATTGATTTTGTATTTTTCAAAATGAATCATTTAAGGCTTCTCATAATATCCTTATTTCATCGTCTTCTGGTCAGGTAACATTTAAATTAGGAAGCTTATCATTTAAATCTAAACTACATACTTTATTAGATATATTTTTTAATTCTTTAAGAGTAACTCTTGAAATATATCTTCATGCAAAATAATTAAATATAATAAATAAGAAAATTATTACTGCACTTATTTTTATTATTATAATCTGAGAATTAAAATAATCTGTTGTATCATTTAATATACTAACCTCTCAAATATCGTTATAATTTTTTGTAAAAACAAAATATGTTTTACCATCAATCTCATAAAAGAAAGAATCCATAACTTCTTTTACAGCATCTGGGTCATTATGAAGCTTAGCAGTAACTCATGGAGAACAAATCATCTCATCTGAATCAACTGGAGTAATTATTGTATCTTTTTCAAGAATATAATTTTTAAATGCTTCTTTATTATTATCAAGCATTCAGTCTGTATAAGAATTATAATTTATATTCATATCATATAAACTTTCTTTTTTTATCTGATTATACCAAATAAAAAAGTAAGAAACATTTATAGAGAATAAAAGAACTACAAGAGAAAAAAGTGTAAATAATGAAAACGTTAGAGTTAACTTATCTGATGTTTTTAAATTTGAAAAATACCCCATAAATTATTTATTAATAATATTTATGCAATTATAATAATTTTTTACCTTAATGGAAACTTAAAAAAATTTGATTTCACAATAAAAAATTATATAATCAAGGTCCTTTAAACTACAATGGAGACAATAAAGTGCCTACAATTCTTAAAAATACTCTTCGGAATACTTTTCAAAGTGCTGTTATGCTGCTTTTTTGCACAGTAATTTTTACCCTTATTTGTTCTATCGGATACGTATCCGACGAAGATATAAATAATGTTCACATTAGTCCTGCAGATCAATTAGTTATGGATTTGTTTAATGACTAACAGAAAAAAAGAAGCCATCATCGTTACAAAACGAGATGGCTTTTGTCTTTTTTAATTTTATACTCTATTTTTCAAATCTTCACATCTTTTAATCCAAATATTATCACCTTCTCACCTATCAATTATTTCTTTATACCATTCAATTCTTCTATCTATCTCTAGTAAAGATGCTTGATTTACAACTTCCTCATTACTAATACAAAATCCAGCTGTAGATATTCACATATCTGTTGGTGATTTATAACTTCTAGTATAGTTATCCTCAGGTAGAAAGTTTTTAGCTAAATCTCTAACTATTTCAAAAGCTTCTACATCTCTATTATAGTTTACAGAAGTCATAGAATATGCTTTTTCATGATAATGATCCATTTCATTATAATCACCAATATCGGCAGTAGCAGCTTCATACGCTAAGTTTACTGGATGATTTAAAGGTAGGTTCCAAATAGGAAAAGTTTCATATTTAGCATATCCTGAATCAATTCAAGTTTGTTGTTCTTTATATATTTGTCATAAACAAGTAGACATTTTTCAACTACTTGAAGCAGCTCCTGTAACTAAAATTAAGTCTCACTTAACTTCTATATAATCATCAGCTCAGTATCCATTTTCGGATAATACTTTATCTGTATCTTTAGGATATCATTCAATTTCATTTCTTAAAAATGCATCATAACCAAGTTTATAAAGTTTTTCTTTAAACTGTTTAGATTCTTCTATATTTTCATCACTAACTCTATTTATAGAAATCTTTGGAGTTATTCCTATCTCATTTTCTATATCTGATATCATAGAAATACAATACTCCCCATAACCTATATCATCGCTTGATAATTGTCTATTATTTTTTAAATCAATAGCATTTAAACAAAATATTATATCAGCTTTATCTTTTAAAGATGAAAAAATTCTTTTTTTAGAATCTGCTAAAAATCATGGTAATACTCTAGATGCATGTGGATCATACAAAAACTTTCCACCTATTTCTAAGTATAATCTACCATTAAATTTTCATATTCTTTCAACAATAGCTCAAGCCTGTTTTTCTATATATTTTTCTCAATCAAATCCAAATTCTGAGTAATCTATTATGTCCGATGTTTTCATTAAAAAAGACTTATATATTAATTTATATAAGTCTAACATATATTTTATTTTTAATCTAAATTTTTATACAAAAAAAAGAAGGACCAAGTCCTTCAGTAAACAGAATGCACAAAATCACTTCTTGTTATTAAACAATCTTTTCTTATGTACAATTTCTGGAACAATTCCCCCCTTTGTACTTTTCATAGGTTGAACAGCTTGAGCCAAGATAATCTTAGCAGTATAGTCTGAGTTTGCACCAGTTAATACAATCATGTCTTTCTCCTTGATAAAAGCAGGGAAAATATAATTAAAAAATTAGAAAAGTAAATAGTTTTATTCTAATATAGTTCAACCCCATTCTATTACAGAGAAACCTTTTCTTTCAAATTTTTCTAAAACTTGCTCTTCAATTTCAATTTTTTCTTCAAGTGGTTTTATAACAGTGAATACTCTTAATATTGAATCTGGTTTTGGACTTATATTCAATGGTGCAAATTCTTCATAATCATCTCAAGCAAAATATACCAAATTATACTTATTATTCATCATTAACGGATACCAATAAACTATAAATTCATTATATTCTTTTGGAGTTAATCATAAATATGAAAGTTTTTCTTGTAAAAATTCTCTAGCATCTTTTCATTCAACTATAAATCATTTTGAGAGATCCCACTCAGTATTATAATTTTCAGCTTCCCAAAAAAGATAACTATATTCTTTTCAACTTTCTATTACTTTACCATCAGGATAAGCCTTTATATTCCAACCTTTTATTTCATTATCATACTCTGGATAATCTGCTATTATTTTTCACTTTACTTCAAGATTAACATTTATTTCAAGTTCTTTTTCAGGATAGAAATAAATAATTGGTTTACCAACAATCACTTTTCAAAAAGTATTACAATCATCTTGATATTTATTATTTAAAAATGAAAGTAATATTATTAAAAATGAAAATATAACTAAAAATATTTTATTTTGTTTAAACCTCTTTTTATTAAATAAAAAGATTATAAATGGGTAAATTAATAGTAGAAATAAAACTCATAAAATTAAAGGTGGTCTATAATAAAATAATTCAATAGAAGTAATTAAGATAAATCATATAAAAACTGCTAATAAGTTTAAATAAAATATTCTTAATAAATTAGAAATATTTTTATATTTTTTTCTTTTAAAAATAATAAATATAGTAAATATTATTAATAATACTAATGTAATCATAAAATAAGAACTAAAATCTATTGATTCCATTAGTAAACAAAAAGGTGTATCTTCTTTTTGCTGTAAACTACTAAAGTTAATAGCCATAATTTAAGATATAGAAAATAAAATAGATATAGTAAACTTTTTTACTATATCTATTTTAAAAACTTATTCAAAGTTTTATCTATTTAACGCGGCCATATTAAATTCATATTAAATTTTAATCAACTTCTTTCATACTTAATTGAATCTTCCCTGTTTTATCATCTATACCTGTAACTTTTACTTTTACAGTTTGTCATACTTCAACTTCTGTTCTTGGATCAGATACAAATTTGTTAGCTATTTGGCTTACGTGAAGTAATCCATCATTTTTCATACCGATATCTACGAATGCTCAAAATGCAACTACATTTCTAATAACTCATTCTGTAATATCACCTTCTTTAAGTTCTACACTTCATTTTTTGATTGCTTTTTTGTGAGTAGAGTTTACTCTTTTTTCTTCTCAGATTGCTTCATATGAAGAAACGATAAATTCAAGAGTTGATACATTTGCATCTGGATAGATAGCTAATATTTCATCTTTATTTTCGTTAAAATCAGTTGGTCATACATCTTTATCTAACATGTATTTAGTTAATTCATATTGATCTGGATGAATATCTGTATTATCTAGTTTTTCTTCACTATCTGGAACTCTTAGAAATCATGCAGCAAGTTCATAAACTTTATCTGAAAGTTGTTTTTTAAGATGAGCTCTAGATTTATAAGGTCTATGATTATAGATTTTTTTCGCAGTTCTTTTATCAATACCTGAGATATGATTTAATACATAACTTGAAGCTTGATTTACATTTATACCAATTTCATTTACTACATCTTCAACTACATTTCATAGTTTTTCTTCTAATTTTTTTTCTGGCATATCATGTTGATACATTCATACTCCGATGCTACCTACTGGTACTTTTACAAGTTCAGATAATGGATCAATAAATCTTCTACCAATTGAAACTGTTCATCTATCTAGAGAATCTAGATCTGGAAATTCTTCCTTTGCAATTTTACTAGCAGAATATACAGAAGCTCAACTTTCATTTACAATATAGATATCTAAATCAGTAATTGAGTGAAGTATTTCAATAGTTTCATTTACTCAAGTACCATTTCAAACAATTATAGCACCTGGTTTATCTTTTGATATGATAAGTTTTAATTTAGCTATAGACATATCTTTTTTATGAAGAAAGATTTTATCAAAACTAAGTGGATTTCATAGTTCATCTAGGATAGCCATTTTACAACCAGCATTAAATCATGGATCAATTGCTAATATCTTATTTCCATAAGATGGTTTTGTCATAAGTAAGTTACCAAGATTTTGTTTAAATGTATCAATTGCATCATCTTCACCAGTTTCATTCAGCATTCATCTAAGCTCAGTTTCAACTGACTTAAATAATGTATCGTAACCTTCTTTAAATGCTTTTTCTAAAATTTCTATAAAAGGAACTCTTACATCTAATAATCTAGCATAATGAAATTGAATTCACTCAAATGTTTTTTCTCATTTTTCTAATTTAACATTCAGAATTCAAATATTTTCTCATCTATTTAATGCTAAGATTTGATATGGTTTAAGATATGCTACTTTATGATTAAAATCTGCATATATATCAAATTTTGGTATTTGTGCTTTATCTTTATCGTTTAGTTTATCTAAAGCTTTTTCAGTTTTAGTTTTAGAAATTATATTTCAATATTTTTGAATTGTTTCTATTAAGTCAGCCCTTAAATCTGAATTTGCAGAGATTTCTGCTGCAATTATGTAAACACATCCTTCTAAAATTTCTTCTTCTGAATTTTCAGCTAATAGTTCTTCTGGGATAGTAAAATCTTTATTCTTTTTTATCATATCAGCAACAACTTGAAATCATTTTTCAATTGCAATCATTGCTTTTGTTTTCTTTTTTGATTTATATGGTTTATATATTTCTTCTACTTCTTTTAAAGTTTTTGCCTTAAGGATATTTTCCATAAGCTCAGGAGTCATTTTTCAAAGCTCTTCTATACCGTTTATTGCAGTTTGTTTAGCTTTATGAATTTTCTCTGTTTTAGCTCTTAATTCTATAATATCTCTTATATTATCTTCATCTAGATTACCTGTTTTTTCTTTCTTATACCTTGCTATAAATGGAACAGTTGCTCATTCAGCAATAAATTCTAAAACAATAGAAACTTGAAATTCTTTAAATCATAATTCAGTAGAAACAATACTTACATAATTTGGTTCTTCTAATACAGTTCAAACAAATTCATTTTCAATAACTTCTGTCATACTTTATAATTTATCATTTATTAAATTGTTTTAATAATAACTTTTTAGATTTTTTTGCAAATAAAAAAGCCGAGATTAAAAAATCTCGCCTCATATTAATTCTTTATAGTTAAAGAACAACCTATGTAACCACGACCCTACCATTATTTAAAGTAAATAATGTGAAAGTGGATAAATAACTCAATGCCTTAGAAAGTTCATCTACAGTATTTTCATCAAAATCTGAACATCTAGTAATCTCTGATTTAAAATCAAACTTATGATTAAATAATTCTTTCAATGATTTAATAAAATAATCTGGTAAAACTTCTTCTTTTTCAATGTTAATACAATTGTCTATTATCTCTTGATTCTCTCTTTGAGTGTTTACCTCATCATCAATTTGTAAAGACAACATATAAACTATTGCTAATAATTCTTTTGCACTCATTTTAACTCTTTTGTTTTTATTTCTTAAGTAAAAGAAATATTAATCTTCTTCTTTCACTTCTAATTCTTTTTGTACGTATTTAATATCAATTACTTCTAGATTTACTAAACACTTAAAACAATATATAAGAACTTCTGCTAGTTCTACATTTAATCTTAAACTATCTTTAAAAAACAATACATAATCAAAGTCTTGTCCATTATAGTTTTCAATCGCATTTGAAAAGCTTTTTATCGCTCTTACATCACTTGGAATTTTCTGTTTAAATAAATAACAAAAATCCCCTTCTTTTTTTGTAGAAAGTTCCGTTGATAACGAAACTAAAAACTCAAAAAACTTTTTTGATAAATCAAACCTATCTACTCTATCAACCATTTCTCTATCTCCCTTCTCTTTTTATAATTTTTCTTCTTTGATCAATAATTTGTTCTTTCGATATTAATTCAAAGAAACTTAAACACGCAAAAACATGTTTAAATAATTCACCTAATATTTTTTCCTCCTTAAATAATTTTGTAAAATAAGATGATATATCAAATTTAGCATTTGATATGTTGATTAAAGCATCTTTAAAAAAAGATAATGACTTATATTTTCTTAAGTACTTTTTAATAACAAGTAAAGCCTTATTTCTATTTTTACACAAATCAATAGAAAGTTTTGATAATAAAAGTATCCAACGATTTATCTTTTTTGTTTTTGTTTTTTTTACCTTTTTCATGGTATTTTCCTCCTATCACCATTAATCAAAATGTAAAAACAATAATAAAAGTAATCAACTATAAGTCAATTACTTTTTTCAAACCATACTAAATGTTCTAATTATTTCTAAATCTATATTTACTTCCTTTCAAAACTCTTTAGATATAGTCCAATATATATTATCTAGTATTTTGGTCATATCATATCATTCTGGCACTTTTAGTACTACTTTAAGATGTAACAAGTCTGCTTTATTTTCAAGAATATTAATATTTGAAACTTCATAAGAATCTAAGTCATTTCAAATTATATTTTCTAAATACAGATTAGTTTTAGTTGATATTTGGTTATTACTTTTTATAGAGTTAAAACTAATAAAAAGTGGTATCAAAATTATAATTACTAAAAATGTAACCATAGCAGATCTTTTAAAAACTTTAGTTTGAAGCCTAGTATCATGAGGAGTAAATCAATATAACCAGAAAAATACAGTACCAACTAAAAGTATAGCAACTAAATTGGCTAGAAATAACATCATAGCTCAAAATGAAGCTCCATAATTTCATATTGCAAGTTCTATTCAAACAACTGCCAATGGAGGCATAAGTGAAGCAGCCATAGCTACTCAAGCAATAGATTCTCAAAGTCTAGAAAATCTAATACTCATTACAGCAACTACCGCTGAGAATATTGCAATAAAGAAATCAATTGCGTTAGGATTACTACGCGCTAATATTTCAGAAGTTTCTACATTTAATCATACAACAACAGTTATTATATATCACATCAATATTGATAAAAAAACCGAGTAAATTAATACTTTAAGTGCCGTCATAAAAAATTTTTGCCCTCATCTAGCAATTGAAAAACTTAATCAATTTATTGGTCTTAAAAGTGGAGCAATAAGCATGGCTCAAATAACTACAGCAACTGAGTTTTGTAATAATCATAAAGCAGCTATAACACTTGATAAAATAATCTCTATCCAATACAGTTTATCTCATGCAGAATCTTCTTTAATTTTTTTTGCTACTTCTTCTTTCTGTGAATCATCAAGAGACAGAAATTCTATACTATCAAAAAAATTACTAACCTTTTCTTCTTTGGATAGCTCATTTTTTACGATAGATTCATTAGTTGTTTGTTGTTCTTTAACTTTAAGGATTTCCTTAACTTCCTTCTTTATCTCTTTTTTTTCAGCCTTAGTTAATTCAACTATGTCATCTTTATTTTCTATTTCAATGTTTTCTGACATCTATTAGATTTAAAATTAATTAAAGATATTTTATCATAATAATCTATTAAAAACAAAAAAAAGGGTGTCTAAAAATTGATTTATTTTGAAAAAAATAATACAATTAATAATGTTTAATAAATAAATTTTTACAATATGACAACTAAGGTAAAAGCTAAGGCAGAAGTTAAAGTAGATAATAAAGAAGTTATTTCTTTATCTGCAAGTGAAACTATTGAAGTAGAAGGTGTTTTTTCTGAAGCAAAAGATTTTAGATCTATTTGAGAAAAAATTACAGCTCCTTTAGATGATATAATCAGTGAAACTGCTGCAATCATAGATAATGACCCTATCATGAATGTAAGTAGTGAATTAGAAAAAATGAATGGTAGTGTTCAAGATGTATATAAAGATATCATTGATAATGATGGTACTTTTATGAAAATCATGAAATCAATTCCTTTAGTTTGAAATGTTGCAGATGCTATTGATAAAAAAGTTGATGAAGCAAAATTCAATATGAAATCAATGGAAGGTAAAATTGGAGTTATATTCTCTGGTTTTGATACTTCTTACGAATCAATCAATACATCTATTGATATGCAAAAAAAATTCGTTGATGGTATTGACCAAAATCTAGGAAAAGTTGAAGCATATAAAGTATATATCGATCAAAAAATCATTGATTTTAAAGAAAGATTAGATGCTACAACTGATGAAGATGAAAAACAAAAATTAGCAATGTTTATAAGAAATGTAGAATATTTTCAAGGTAATCTTGTAGTCCTTATTGGTAACTTAGATATGGCTAGAAAAAGATTATTAATGAGACTTGATTCAGCAAATAAATTATCACTTGCTATGAACTCAAGTAGACCAATTTTCAAAACTCTACTTTCTACTGCACTAATTGAAGCTTCTAGTCAAAAAGCTATTGACGCATCAATGAAAGCAATGGATGTTATGGGTTCTACTATTGATAAAATGTCTAGTGAGTTAACTGACAAAGCTATTGAATCTTCTAGAAAATCTGAAGAAATGGCTGCAAAACCAGTTCTTTCAAGTACTATTTTTATTGAAAATGTTACTAAATTAAAAAATCACTTTGAAGAAATTGATGAATACAGACAACAAATTAAAATTGAAGCTGATAAAGAAAAAGAATTATTTAATGAAGCTAAAATTAAATTAGAAAATATCAAAGTTATTTCTAAAGAAGGTCAAGAAGAATTAGCTAAAGAAATTAATAAATAGAAAATGATTACTAAAACTAGAAATCAAAATACACAAAACAGAAAAGAGGAAAAAGAAATTTTTCCTCTTTCTAATGAATTAGATATTGAAATACCAGAAAAAATTCAAAAGCAGATAAATGAAAGATGATTTTATCTTTATAAATGGATCTGAAGTAACGATATAAAAGCAAGTATTCAAAGGGATTTTCTAAAAATACTTAGTAAGTTCTGAGGATTTATATGAGCAGCATTTATCCTACCTCTTCTAATTCTTATGTATGCTGAAAGTCCTTTTATGTTTACTTATTTTTGGTGATTTTTAATAATACTAAATTTTTGATTCATCTCTTATCTTACTTATATATCTCTTAAAAGATCTAATATATTAAGAAAAAATGCATTTGTACTATTAACAGATTCTTCATCTTCTATAGATTGAGATATAAAAAAGTTAAATAATTGAAAGCTAGTTATTAATGATTATATAAATAAAAATCAAGAAATATTTGAGGAAAAAATTTTTGAAAAATCAAATATAGAAAAAACTAGAAAAAATATATTTAACGAAGTAGTTAATAAATTATGAGATTGATTTAAATTAATATGGGAAAAATTTTGAAAATCCAGATGAGGTAAAAATGGAGTCCAGGCAGCTCTATTAATAAGTGTATTATATTCAATATATGCATTATCTATGTCATTAATATATTTTATATGAATATTATTTGTATGGTTTTTCTGAGTTATAATGAGTATTATAAATAAACAAATACTTATAATATCAGGACATAAAATTACAAAAATTAATGATAAATTTGAAGATATTGATAATAATTCTAAAGAATTAACAAAACAAAAGGATTTATTAATAGAAAATATAAATAAAGCCAAGGATAATGACTGGAAAGATAGCTTATTACTTGAAATGAATTCATGAATTAAAAAAATTAATGAATCTGTATCAAATGCTATTGATACAAACATAGATTTAAAAGATGAAATAAAATCTTCAAAATATAAAGAAATGTTTAATTTTTGAATCTATAATTCTTGGATTAAAAAAGAGATACATTCCCCTCTATTAGAAATAAGAAATCTATTAGAAAAAAATAAAGAAATTTTAGAAAAACAAAAAAATGGAATAACAATTCAAATAGAAGAAACAAATGATCCTTCTCTTAGTTGACCATTAGAAATAAGTAAAACAAGAATAGAATCTAGAATTAAAGAAATAGAATTACATATTGAAAAAATGAGTTTATATATAAATAAATTAAAATAAAATGAGTAAAAATGATACATGATTTGATGCTTTTTTCAAAGCAGTAACATCTTCTCAAGAGATTAAAGATATTACATCTAAAGACTGGTCTGCTGATTTTA
>Ga0193963_1000553_pt1 | contig 19464 bp, 16 predicted proteins | sample FB_6_MG_FD_140359 | JGI IMG/M metagenome (GOLD analysis project Ga0193963, IMG submission 140359) | Microbial mat bacterial communities from the Broadkill River, Lewes, Delaware, United States - FB_6_MG | ecosystem: Environmental > Aquatic > Freshwater > River > Microbial mats | place: USA...
AAGGTTTTCCCGCCCCCGGAAAGCTCATGCCGGGCTATATTTTCCGGTTCATAATCCTTTAACACGTTTGAAGGCAGATCTTTTTCACAGATATACTGGCCCAGACACAAAATAATGGCGCGTTCAATAATATTTTCAAGTTCTCGCACATTTCCCGGCCAGCCGTATTTGACCAGGGCATCCATTGCCATGGGGGTGAATCCTTTGATCTCTTTTTTGTTCTCTTCTGTGTACTTGTTTAAAAATTTCTGGGCAAGCAAAGGGATGTCATCCGCCCTGTCCCGCAATGGGGGCACCGTTACATTAATGACATTAAGCCGATAAAACAGGTCCTGTCGAAAAGCGCCCTTTTCCACCTCTTCTTCCAAATTTTTGTTGGTGGCCACAATCACACGCACGTCAATGCGTGTAACCTTATCGCTACCCACTTTCTGAATCTCTTTTTCCTGGAGGACCCTGAGCAGTTTTACCTGCATGGATACGGGAATCTCGCCGATTTCATCAAGAAAAATTGTACCCTTATCCGCCGATATGAAAAGCCCGTCCCTTGGTTTATCCGCCCCGGTGAACGCCCCTTTTTCATGGCCGAACAATTCAGATTCCAGCAGGGTCTCACTCAACGCGGCACAATTCACAGAAATCAAAGGATTTTCTGTTCGTTTGCTGTTTTTGTGAATGGCCTTTGCGAACAGCTCCTTACCGGTACCGCTCTCCCCGGAAATCAAAATATTCGCATCGGTGGGGGCGGCAATTTTAGCCGTGTCAATGACCTCTCTGATGGCCGGACTTGTACCGATTATCCCGGAAAAAGCCCCCTCGCCCAGCAGCTGTTCTTTAAGTTGACTGTTTTCCAAGGACAATTGCAGATGTTTTGTTACCCGCTCAATGGAGAGTTTTAGCTCCTCAAAATTCAAGGGCTTGGTCAGATAGTCATCGGCCCCCAACCGCATGGCCTCAACCGCTTTATCCACCGAAGAGTATGCCGTCATGATAATGACCGGTATGGCGGGGTTGAAATGCTTGATCTCTTTGAGCGCCTCCATGCCACCTACATTAGCCATCCTGACATCCATAAGAACAAGGTCATAGGGCGTTTTTTGTACCTGCCGGATGGCATCGGCACCGTCGTTGACACATTCAATGGCGTAAGAAAGACTCTTTAAAAGGGTTTCCAGCATTGACAGGTGGGCTGTGTCATCATCAACGATCAATAATCGGCCTTTCATATCAGCTCCTCTTTGTTCTGACCCGGTTTGTTTTGTTTCAGGGGAATTGAAATCACAAATGTGGTGCCCTTGTTTTTCAGGCTTTCAATGGTGATAGTTCCGCCATGGGTTTCAATAATTTTAAAAGCGATGGCAAGACCAAGGCCTGTACCGCGTTTTTTGGTTGTAAAATAGGGATTGAATATATTGGCCTGGTCTTGGGGCGATATGCCGTTGCCCGTATCTAAGATTTCAAATTGCAGCCTGTTTCCCATGGCCTTAACGTTGACGGTTAAGGTGCCGCCGGACGGCATGGCCTGGATGGCATTTATAAAAATATTAAGCAGCACCTGGGTCAACCGGTCTTTATCCACCTCTACTTCGGGCAGGTTGGGTTCAACATAACTGATGAGTTCTATACCTGCGGGATCTGCTTCATATTTTATCAGGCGCAACGCCTTGTCCACCAGCTCAAAAATTCTGGTTTTCTTTAATTCCAGTTGAATGGGCCGGGCAAACTCAAGCAGTTCCGAGATGACCCGGTTCACCCGGTCAACCTCTTCGGCCATGATGTTGGCGGCTTTTTTATTATCACTTTGTGGATCAAACAGGCTGCTGAAATAGGTGGCATAGCCTTTTATGGAACTTAAAGGATTTCTGACTTCATGGGCCACACCGGCAGCAAGGATACCCACGGCTGCAAGCTTTTCTTTCTGCTTGATCTCAAGTTCCAGGGCCCTGATCCGGCTTAAATCGTTGAGAATGAAAACATGGCCGATGAAATTGTCCTGGGTGCCGACAATTTTTGTAATGGTTACGGTAACCGGAATTGATTTGCCGTTGTGGGACGACAGTTTCAATTCCTGTTCCGAAACAAAACCGCCTTTGTCCACCAGATCAAGCCGTGTGAGCAAAGAAGACGGCAGCACCTGGGCAGCCTCCTTACCTTTTATCTGGTCAAGCGCTTTTCCCAAAAAGACGGCAGCGGTCTCATTGACATAGATGACCTTTGCGGCATTATCCACCGCCACAATCCCCATGGGCAGACTTGTGACCAATTCCGAGGCAAATGCCCGGGTATCCAGAAGAAGCCTGCGGGAACGGGCATGGTTCTGGGCCCAAAACAGGGAAACAATACCGCCCAGCCCCAAAAATAAAATCAGTACGATGCTTATGAAGCTGTTTTGAAGATCTTCCTTCCGGGCTTGTTCAAATGGTGCGATATCCATCCCGATGAAGATGGCCGGTCGGTTTTTTGGATCTAACAGGCGCTGCCGGGAAATACCTTTTATCCAGCCCGCCGCACACCCATGGGAACCACCCACGTGGTCTTTTCCCATCATATGTCTCCTTAACCCTTTGCCCTGACCATGCCCCCTTAATGTCGGCAAAAAAGTTTTATAGACTTCAAAATAGTCTTTTGATCCCCGGCCCTTGACCGTGCGCCATTGGGGGTGATCAGAGGGCTGCGCATCCGCATTGGAAAGGGGAGGCGTAAACGCATCACCTATTTTCTCCTTTTGATTATGTGCAAGGATAATACCCGATTGATCCGCGATGATGATATAGGAGATGTCCTCCTGGGCCGCTGTTTCCTCCAATAAGGTCTGCAGATGCGCCTCACTTCCCATCCGGCCCATCATTCCGGTGATGGATCCCGCCTCAAAGGATCGAATCAGTGCCGCACCTTTTTCCGAAAGGATCTGTCCCATATATTTTTTTTCACGGTTATAGTTCATGGCGGCCTGGGTGACCACCACCCCCACAAGGACAACACTGATACCAATGATCACCCAGGGTGATATGGACCTGTTTAGATAGGGTGTTTTATTATCTGACATCATCATACGCTTCTGCTGACTGATTAAATTTTAACCACCGGCATCCGGCAAGGTGATTAAAATTTAATCACGGCATCTCCTTTTTTACAATGGATAGAAATCATTAAAAACAAAAACACACGCAATTACAAAGTGTTATGCATTTACAAATCTTCTGGCATACCGGTTGCAATATCAGGTCCATGAAGTTTGAATGACGGTCGTGTTTTAAAAACTTAAGATGTTATAACCACTTGGTTAAAAGGAGTTTACCATGAAAAAAACAATCACAGCAGTCACAGTAATTTTTATCGTGGGATTTTTTGCAGTCAGTGCCTATGCCTGGGGATGCGGTTACGGATCCGGCACAGGTATGCGCGGACATGGAAAAGGATTGAATAATCAGTCCGCAGTTAACCCCGCAGTCAATCAGGAAGACGTGGATGCCTTTTTCAAAGAGACCCAGGCGCTTCGGACATCGCTCTTTGCCGACCGGGCTGAGCTGAATGCATTGATGGCAGGAACTAACCCTGATCCCAAAAAAGCCAGGGCCCTGTCCGAAAATATCAGCAAAACCCGGGGTGAGCTGAGGGCCAAGGCACAGCAGTACAATATTTCAGGTCCCATGGGTGGCCGGGGATGCGGTCAGGGGGGTGGAAATTGTGGCGGCCGGCAACGTAATCAATCTGCCGGATGCTGGTAAACCCTGTACATGAAAACAACGGTCAGGCTGATCATTTGACCGGCCTGACCGTTAGGAATGAGTCCGAAATAATTTAACCTGGGAGCGCGGGCGTCTCGCCCGCATCTTTACAATACTTGCGGACATGCGGGTGGGACGCCCGCGCTCCCGGATACAGAAAAATAGGCAAATTATTTAAGATGTTGAACTTCTAAGGCACCAGCACCCTTTCCAGACGTTCAACCATAAAATCCATCTCCTGCTCATTGATGACCAGGGGCGGAGAGATACGAATGGTGTGGCCATGGCTGTCATTGACAACAAGTCCTTCCGCCATCAGTTTGCGGCAGAACTCCATGGCATTTCCGTCTTTCACTTCAATGCCGATGAAAAGGCCCAATCCGCGGACCTCCTTGACATAGGGAGAGCGTTTGCCAATCTCTTCAATGCGTTTTTTTAAACGTGCGCCCTTTTCTGCGGCCTGTTCATCCAATTTTTCATCCTGGAATACCTTCAGGGCTGCAGCACCGGCCACACAGGCCAGGGGATAGCCACCGAATGTGGAACCGTCAGATCCCTTGGAAAAGATCATATCCATCACTTGGGCGTTGGTCATGAACACAGACAAGGGCACCAGACCGCCGGAAAGGGCCTTGCCCAGAATCAGGCCGTCGGGCACAATACCTTCATGCTCAAAGCAGAAACGCTTGCCCGTACGACCCAGACCCACCTGAATTTCGTCACAGACCAGGAACAGATCTTTTTCGTCGGCCAGTTCCCTCAACCCTTTGAGAAACCCCTTGGGCGGGATAATCATACCGCCTTCTCCCTGCAACGGTTCCACAAGGATGCCGCAGGTGTTGGGGGTCACCGCTTTTTTAACCGCTGCCAGATCCCCAAAGGGTACGGACACAAAGCCCGGTAATAAAGGACCGAACCCTTCTCTATATTTTTTGTTGGAAGAAAAAGAGACCACAGAAATGGTACGACCATGAAAATTGCCATTAAATACAATAATTTCCTGCTTGCCGTCTTCAATGCCTTTTTGCTTAAACCCATAATAGCGCATGGCTTTTATTGCCGTTTCAACGGACTCCACGCCACCGTTTTTCGCCAGGACCTTGTTACCGTGGGCACCAAATCTGGGGGCGAGCTGGGGGGCAAATGCCGCACATTCGGAAAGAAATATTCCTAAAGGGTCCGTGAATACCACGTTGGAGATCACCGATGCATAATCTCCGGTGAGTGCGTTGAGCAGCGCGTTGGTAATGGCAGGATGATGGTGCCCCGGGTTGGCAGCCGAATAGGCGGCCAGGCAGTCCAGGTATTTGTTTCCCTTGTCGTCCGTGAGCCAGCAACCCTTGGCGCGTCTGACCACCAGATTGATCCTGTTATAGTGATGGGCACCGAAATTGCCTTCCAGATTGACAATGGAATTGTCGGATTCCGTGGAGAACCCGTTGTAATTATGTATTTTGCGCATACTTGTCATGGTAATTCACCTCCATTAACAGAAACCCATTGAGTGTCTGACCGAAAACCTGGAAAATTTGCGACCAACGAAGTAATCGGTAAAATTTACGGTTTTCGGTCGGGCACTATCTAACTGAGACGATAAATGTATGCACCCCTTCAATATTTTTTTGGGGCGCAAACTTCAAGACTTCTCGTGTTGTACGATTTTTAAGAAGCTGACGAATTCTTATTTTAGGAACGCTCTGCTTGGTTGTGTCTACTTTTGTCATTTTAATGCTGATTTCATTTTTATTCTTGCAAAGACCGCCAATCAGTACCCCGGACCAACTCGCCGTGATCGGCTTTTGGGGGACACCGTTAACCGTGACCTGGGCCTGGTAACCATAACTGAAGATATCAAGCAGAGCCGATGAATACGGCTTTTGGACCAGGGCCGGTGCCGATTTTACCTTACCATCCATGGCACAGGCCGGTCGCAGATCTGACACATAAAATTGTGTTTTCCGGCCATCATCACGAAACATTGGCTTGTCGCAACTCATGATGGCTTCCACTTTCCATCCCGACTCATTGACAAATTTAATGGCGCTGAACGTCACGGTAGGATTTCCTTCGGCGTCTTTTTCTCCTGAATTCCTGACATATACAAGGCCTGCATTATCACCTTTTTCAATCACCCTTACAAATTCCATTTTGGAAATATCAGGGCTGTATTTTGCAAAACTTTTTATGATATCAGGCGTTAACGACCGCTGTGCCGAGATTAGTTTGTTTTTCAAAGTGTAAACGCTGTAGGAAGACATTGTTTTTTGAAGTTCCGACTCATGTCCTGACCTGCTGGCCTGAAGATAGGCATTCCAGGCCGTTTCAAGATTAGACTGTAACGGCTTGGCAAAAGCGCAGTCAGAGGCCAGAACCAAAAAGCCTGTAAAAATCACCCAAAAAAGCGCGTTTATACGTAACACCATATTTTAAATCCTCCATTTCCAAGGTTTTTTTCGTCAATTTTTCGTTTGTCGCGGAATCCATCCGATATTAATTTTTAAGGTAGGCGCACCCTTTTGTCAACCAAAGCATGAAATATTCAGCGTATATGTATTTCTGCACCTAATATAAAAAGAACCGAAATAAGTGTAAGACAACATTGAAGATTATGACAGCAGTCCCGGCAGCAAGGTAATAATCCAGGGGCACACCATCAGCAACACAATGCAGATCAGATAGGCCGGCAGAAAAAAGGTAACACCTTTAAACACCTCATTTAAAGTGCTGCCCTTGGCCATACCCGCCACCACATAGGTCGTGGCACCCACAGGGGGGGTAACTGCGCCAAGGGTGGTGACCACGGTGATGAGCACGGCAAACCATATGGGATCACACCCCATCTGGGAGGCCACGGGGAAAAAGATGGGGATGGTGATCAACAAAAGGGCCAAGGCATCCATGATGGCGCCGCCCAGGGCATACATGCCGAAAATTACGGCCAGGATTATGGGGTCGGGAACGTTCAGGCCCGCCACCCACGAAGCCATGTTAAACGGGATGCGGGTGATGGTTAAAAATTTGCCCAGGATCATGGCCCCTGCGATAAGCATGATGACCATGCAGGAGACCCGCAGGGTATCCATGACGGCCTTTTTGAAATTTTCCCAGGAAAGGGTCCGCTGGACCAGGCTGATGACCACGGCGAAAAAGGCCCCGGCCCCGCCGGCTTCGGACGGGGTGAAGTATCCGGCATACAGCCCGGTCATGATCAGAAAAAACAGAATCAGCATCTCAACGGCGCCGGAAAGAGACCGAATGCGTTCGGCAAGACCCGACTTTGGACCGGCCGGGCCCCATTCAGGGTTCAGGCGGCAGACCACATACACCGTGAGCAGCATCAGCAGACACAAAAGAAGGCCTGCCCCGATGCCGCCGTAAAAAAGCCGGGCAATGGACTGTTCCGTGGAAAGGCCGATGATGATGAGCACCACGGAGGGCGGGATCACAACTCCCAGGGTGGAGCCGCAGGCAATGGCCCCGCAGGAGAGCATGGGCTTATACCTGAAATTGGACATCTGGGGAAATGCCACTGTGGTCATGGTGGCAGCGGTGGCGGTATTGGACCCGCAGATGGCGGCAAAGGCGGCGCAGGCCATGATGGTGGCCATGGCAATCCCGCCCCGGATATGACCGACCCACTTGTACGCAGCCCTGTAAAGGCGGTCGTTGACCCCGGAATAAAAGGCGATCTGTCCCATGAACACAAACAAAGGGATCACGGTGAGCCCGTACTTGGAAAACACCGACCAGAATTCCTGGCTGACCATGTTTACACCGGCATTGAAGTTGATAATATAGGAAAATCCGCCAAAACCCACCAGGGCCATGGCAAAGCCTACGGGCATGCCGAACACGAACAACAGCAGCATCAGGATGGCAATCCCGAGGATGCCCACCAGGGTCAGGCTCATTTTGAGTCCTTTTGAAAAAACAGTTTGAGCAGATCAATAAACAGCATGGCAGCCAGCAGAAAGCAGCCGAATGCGACCACAAAGGCAAAGGGGTAATAAACCATTCTCAGGGTTTCGGACACCTCGCCTGTTTCAAGAAGGGTCATGCCCCGGCGGCCCACAAACCAGGCGGCCACAAGAAAAAAAAGGGTGCATAACCCATTGTTCACGGCAAACACCGCCTTTTTGACACCCCGGGGAAACCGGCTGACGAGAATATCCACATGGATGTGCTCTCTTCTCTTCTGGGTAAAGCCCATGGCAAGGGCCGTGATCACGGCCCCTGCAAATCCCATAATTTCATAGGTGCCCCGGATGGGTACCCAGACCCTGCGCAGCACAATATTACCCATGGTCAAAAGGATCATGAACACCAGAATCGTCCCGGCAATGATCCCGGCGCACCGGTTAAGGATGTCGCTTATTTTTTCAATGGTTTCCATGGATGCATAACTATTTAGCGGTGCGTTTTACAATAAGTTCTTTAATGTCTTTCACAATCCGGTCTCCGGGCAGGCCTTTTTCTTCGGCGTTTTTGATCCAGCTTTCCGTAATGGGGGCAAGTGGCGCATTCCACTCGGCCTTTTTCTCAGGTGTCAGCTTAATCACCTCAACCTGGTGTTCTTTTTTTGACCAGGCAATGGAATCGCTGACATGCTGATCCATATATTCGCCCGTCCAGGCAGCCTGTTCCTCGATCATGCCGTCCATGACCTGTTTTACATCGTCGGGCAGCTTGTCCCAGGCGCGTTTGTTCATGACCACGGCAAAAGGATAGATCACGGTGTCGGTGATGGTGATGTATTTGCAGATCTCAGCAAATTTGAGATCCTTCATCACTTCCAAAGAGGAGAAAAGACCTTTGACCACACCTTTCTGCAGGGCTTCGGGAGTGTCGGACATGGGCATACCCACCTGGTTGGCCCCCCAGGATTTAAGAATCTGGGCCGCACCGCCGGATGCGCGCAGATCCAGCCCCTTTAGGTCGGAAAGCTCGGCCACCGGCGCCTTGGACATAATGTTGGCAGGGGCTGTGACAAACATGGTCAACACCTTAACCTTATCAAAAGCCTTGGGCTGGTATTTGTTGTACAGGTCCAGAAGCACAAGGCTGCCTGTTTTGGCGTCGGGAATATCCAGGGGCAGACTTGTGGCATTGGTCACGGTAAAACGGCCCGGCTGGTAAGCCATGCAGATACAGCCGATGTCGGCCTGGCCATTGATAACCCCGTCCATCATGTCTTTGGCGCCTAAAAGCGTGCCGCCGGGAAAGGTGTTGATCTGTACGGCACCATCCGTGCGTTTTTCAATTTCAGTTTTCCATCTTTCCATCTGAACACAAGGGAAAGTAGGCGCAGGGGGAAAATTGGCATAGTTCAAACTGACATTTTTGGCCTGTACCGTTACAGGGGTGCTTCCGGAAAATAGGGCTACCGCTGCCAGAACACAGAAAAATAATGAGACTTTTTTCATTTTAACTCCTTTGTCTTTCCCCGCAGGGAATAGATTTGATATGAAAGTGCCAATAAGTTCCTAAATTACTTTCATGTGTTGTTGTGGGCACGCTGACGAACGTTCAAGGCGGCCCATGGCCGTTATTCAGATGAGCGGTTGTCAAACACCCGCTTGCTCTTTTTTTCTGTCCGAGGCAGGTTGCCGTAATCCACAATTTCAACCCGGGATCTGACCAGCAATTTTTTACGGATCCGACCGGATACCCGTTCGGCCAGGCCGTTGTCTTCTCCTGGGTCGGCATCATTGGTGCGCTCCACTCGGATATTCATGTAATCCCTGCCGTCTGCATCCTGGTTCAGGTGAATCTGGTACTCGCTGCCCACCCCGTCAATGTCGCCTAGGATATGATCAATCTGGCTGGGATAAATGTTTACGGCCCTGAAAATGAACATGTCATCAGTACGACCGGAGATCCTGGCATGCCGGGGAAATGGGTTGCCGCAAGCGCAGGCCCCGGGGATCAGCCGGGTGACATCATGGGTTCGGTAACGGATTAAAGGCGTCCCCTGCTTTTTCAGGGTGGTGACCACAAGCTCCCCTTCTTCCCCGGGGGGCACCGGTTTCAGGGTCACCGGATCAATCACCTCAAAAATAAAATAGTCTGCCCAGTAATGTATCCCTGCGTGTTCTGTGCAGTCAAGGCCGGTGCCGGGTCCGTAAAGTTCGGTCATACCGTAAATGTCATGGATATGTTCAGCGCCGGTGATCTCCTGGATACGTTCGCGCATGGGCGCGCTGTGGCGCTCAGCGCCGAGGATAATGGTTTTAAGTTTAATCTTGTCCATGAGTTTACGCTTTTCAATCTCTTCGGACATAAGAAGCCCCATGGAAGCCGTCGCGCAAAATACCGTAGCCTCAAGATCCAAAAGCATGTCAATGTGCATGTCCACGTTGGCAGGCCCTAAAGGAACGGCCATGGCGCCTAGCCGCTCGCACCCGTTCTGAAACCCGACACCGGCAGTCCAAAGCCCGTAGCCCACGGCAATCTGAACCCGGTCCATTTTGGTGACGCCGGCCAGTTCATAGCACCGGGCAAAGATATTGGCCCAGTTATCCACGTCCTCTTTTGTGTAGCATAAAATCTTTCTTTTTCCCGTGGTGCCGGAAGATCCGTGAATTCGTACAATGTCGGACATTGGCGCGGACCGCAAGGGAAAGGGATAGTCCTCAAGAAAGTCGTGCTTGTCCGTAAAGGGCAGATTTTCAAGATCATCAAGGTGTTTAATGTCTTCGGGGCGGCAGCCTGCATCTTCGAGTTTTTTTTTATAATAAGGGCTGTTATTATAGGCGTGGGACACGGTCCATTTGAGACCCTGCGTCTGAATATCTGCAATCTGTTCGCCGGTTATGTTTAAAGGGATAAAACTCATTCATTCACCTGTTTTCATATAGTTGCATGCCTGCCCCAAGCAGGCTTAATACATTTGTCGCCACGGCAGGTTTTACCTGGAACTTTTCCTTAATCATCCGGGCAAGACTGTCCGGATTGAATAGATGGGAGTCTTCTTGCATGGCGCCCAGAAAAAATCCCAGCATGGCTACATTTTCGCTGCGTACATTGCCGGCCGCTTCGGCCAGGGCCGAGGCATCGCCGGAAAATACCCGGAACCTGTCATCTTCAACAGGATCGGGGCTGTTCACCACGGCCAGGCCTCCGGGTTTGAGAAAATAAGAATGGTGGGCAAAGCTTTCGGCTTTCAGGGCAATCAAGGCATCTGCCGTGGCAGGCCGGATCAGCGGCCCTGAAAAATCACCGATTTTAAGATAGGAAATTACATTTCCGCCCCGCTGGGCCATGCCGTGGGTTTCCGAAGTGAGCACGGGAAGATTGTCAGCCATGGCAGCGCCTGCCAGCAATTTTGTGATAAAAAGAACGCCCTGGCCGCCCAGACCTGAAATGATAATCTGCTGATTATTTGACATGATATTTACTCCTGGTTTTCAAGTACAAGTGCGCCCTTGGGACAGACAAATGAACAGACAGCGCATCCAGTGCAAAGGCCGGAGTCAATGCAGACCTGTTCAGTCCCATTGTCCATGCATAGGGCCGGGCATTCAAACTGGCTTACGCAATATCCGCAGCCGTCACAGATATCCGTATTTACGATTACCTTTTTAAAGGATGCCTTGAGTTCGGCCCTGTCCATATCCAGCAGACACGGATGTTCGGCAATCACCACGGCCGGTCCGTTTTCCTGGCAATACGCTTTTGCCTCTTTGAGAATGTTAATAAATGCCGGCAAATCATATGGGTCTGCGGTTTTTATAAAATTTACCCCACAGCCTTTGACAATGTCAGGAATATTCACGGCAATGCAGGCATCGCCCGAGGCATCCCTGCCCGAGGCCGGTGTTGGCTGGTGGCCGGTCATGGCCGTGGTCCGGTTGTCCAGAATCACCAGAACATAAGGAATTTTCTTGGTGACGGTTTCGATCAACCCGGGAATACCGGAATGGAAAAAGGTGGAGTCGCCAATGGTGGAGAAAACGGGCGGTTGCTTCTCATTTTGAGCATAGGCAATGGTGAAACCGGCAGCCTGGCTTATGCCTGCCCCCATACAGGTGACCGTGTCCACAGCCCCAAGGTTGCAGCCCAGGGTATAGCAGCCGATATCGCTGGTGAAGATCCCCTTGGGCGCAGCCTTTTTAATGGCATAAAAGCTGGCCCGGTGGGAGCAACCTGCGCACAGGGTGGGACGCCTTCCTGGCAGCATGGTGATTTGCGGGGCCTGATAGTCAACACCGACAAAGGCGCAAATCCGTTCTTCCACATTTTCGGGCAATAGCTCCCCCGTCGGAGAGATAAAGCCGGTATTTTTACCTTTAACCCGTTTTTTGTCTGCCAGCTGCATCTCAATGACGCCCCAGGTCTCTTCCAGCACCAGGATGTCATCGTAGGAATCCATTTCCCTGATGAACTCCTTGTGTAAAGGAAAGGGCTGGACCACCTGGTACACGGGAATATCCAGGTTTCTTTCTTTAATAATGTCCCTGGCATTGGCCGCAGCCACACCGGCGACGACAATGGCTTGCCCACAACCTTTGCCCGTGCCGGATACCAGCCGGGGACGGGTGGGTTCATAGTCTGCGATTTTGGCAAGTTTGGCCTCCAGTTCCTTGTGGAGCTGGAGCCTGAATTTTGGGGTTGCCGCCCATCTGCCCGGATTTTTTTCAAAGGCGGCCTCACGCCGTGTCATTTCAATTTTTTCCACATCCATGCTCTGGCGGGAGTGACACACCCGGGTGGTGGGCCGCATCATCACCGGGATCTCAAAGGCCTCGGACAATTCAAAAGCAATGCCGGCAAGTTCGGCAGCCTGGCCCGGGGAATCGGGGTCCAGCACCGGCAGTTTGGCCATGACCGCCATGAGGCGTGAATCTTGTTCGGTCTGGGAGGAGTGGGGACCGGGATCATCGGCACTGATCACCAGAAAGCCACCCTTCACGCCTAAATATACGGAACTCATCAAGGGATCGGCGGCTACGTTCAGTCCAACCTGTTTCATGGCAACCGCGGTTCTAAGCCCGGCCTGGGCTCCTGCGTAAGCGGTTTCAAATGCCACTTTCTCATTCACGGCCCACTGGGCATGAATATCCAAATCCATCTCTTTTTTCAGGGAAACAACTGCGGACAGGATTTCCGAAGAAGGGGTGCCGGGGTAGGCGCAGGCCATCTGGCAGCCGTTTTTCAGCAAACCATAGGCTAACGCTTCGTTTCCCAGCATCAGTCGTTTTATATTCATTATTATACCTAATCTCAAATGGTTTCATCTAGTGTTTCTGCGGACAGCAACATGCCAAAAAATCGAATAAAAATCAATTTATTTGTTGAAATTGTTGGAAATTAAACGTGTTGGCGCATGGGGCGTCAAGGCACTGAATGAAACATGAATTACGCTTGCAGGGTATCGTGACTTGGACAGTATTTTGTTTTCAATTCGATACATCGAGTCCGATATAATTTATGCTTCTATCAACCAGTATAAAAGTTAGATATTTTAAATATTATCCTATCATAATAGAACGTTGATTTTCTATGCCTGGCATGGCATTACCACGCTTAACCCGTAATAAATATCAGAGTTAATACCATTAAATTAATCCTAACATAAATAAAATATATCGAACTCTATATATATTTTCCTTGACCTTGTATGGAATAGACAGTAGGGTAATGCGCTGCTGAAAAATAACAGGCAAAAAAATAAAGTTACAATTGCGTTTCTTTTACGGGATTTTTAAATTTCGAATTAGACATAACGGCGGATGAAACGATGAAACCGATCCGCTAACCTAAAATTAAGGAGAATATTTTGGAATTAAGAAAAGAGACACTGGGCAATGATAAGTGGTTTGCAGAGGGTAGCCAGGCAGATAGTGAAGTTGAAAAATATTACAACACATGGGGCAAAGACTACGAAGACTCAGTAAAAAGCTGGGATTATGACGCACCAGAAACAGCCGCGGCGCTGTTGAATGAATACAAGCAGGTTGACGGCACCGTATGCGATGCCGGATGCGGCAGTGGACTGACCGGAGCAGCACTGAATGCCGCCGGTTTTAAAAGCGTTGTCGGTTTTGACCTAAGCCCTGATTTTGCCGCCGTTGCCAAGGAAAAGGGTGTGTATGAAGATGTGCACATTGTTAATATGCATGAAAAACCCTTCCTCTATGAAGACAACCAGTTTGCCAATCTGATCTGCATTGGTACACTCACCTATGTGCAGAATGTGCCTGATGTTGTTCGCGAGTTTGCCCGGATCACCAAACCCGGCGGCATGGTGCTCTTTTCCCATCGTACGGATATGATTGATGATGAATTTACCGGACAACTTGAAACCATCAAGGCCGACAAGGTCCTGGAAGAGGTCCTCGTTTCCGATCCCAAGCCTTATCTTCCCGGAAACAAAGATTTTTCAGATAAAATCAAGATTGTTTACTACGCATACCGCGTATTGTAATCCTCCCGCCTGACAAGACGTTCCCATGACGTCTTCAGCCCTGGGACCGGCAGTTGTACTGGCGGTCCCAGGGGCGCCCGTGCGCCCGGCACAGCCGTTGCTGCCGCGGCCGGACAAACAACTTTTGCCAAATTGTTTTACCAGGAGGATTTCAAATGAATTCCACCCATGAAACTGGGAGGTCGAGATGAAAAGACTTATCACTATTTCATTAAGTATTATGATCGCTGTAATGTTCCTTGCACCCTATCCGGTGTGTGCAAAAAAGCCTGTTAAAATCGGAGTACTGGTACCCCTTACCGGAATTGCCGCCCAGGGCGGCCTGGAAATGAAGTACGGCATTGAAATGGCTGCCCAGGAAAAAGGAACGGTTCTTGGACGTCCCATTAAGCTGCTGGTTGAAGATACCCAGGTGAAACCGCCCATTGCGGTTTCAAAGGCGGAAAAACTGGTTTACAAAGATAACTGCAAGGCATTGATCGGTGTTTTATCCAGTGGCGTGGGCCTTGCCCTTGCCAAAAACATTGACAAGCTGAATGTGCCCTTTTTAAGCACCCATGTCATGACCACTAAATTTTATGGCCTCCACCCCATGGTTTTCAGATCCGGACAGTTGGCCAATGACCAGACAGCCGTCGGCAATGTCAAGGGAATCCTGGCACGGCCCGATCTGAAAGACCGAACCTATTACGTCCTTGTCCATGATTATTCCTGGGGACATGATGCCGGGGAAAGATTTATCGCACTGGCCAAAAAGAACGGTATTAAAATTTATAACGAAAACTATGACAAAGCCCCCATCAAAACAAAGGACTGGTCATCTTATATCAGTAAGATCAAGGCGTCCGGAGCAGATGGCGTATACATGGCATTTATCACCAACGTGATTCCGGTTTTTGCCAAACAGGCCTCTGATTTCGGCCTCCAGGACAAAGTGAAACTGGTTTCCGCGGCAGCCCCCGGCCCCCTGGAACTGGCAGCCGGCGGAACCGCCTGCCACGGTATTTTCGGTACATCGGACTGGTCCTGGGATGTCAACACCCCGACGTCTGATGACTGGGAGATGCGGTTTTGGAACACATATAAAATCACCCCCTCCGATGCGGCCGTTCACAGCTATGTGGGGGCCATGAACCTGTTTAACGCCATTGACAAAGCCGGGAGTACTGATCCCAAGGCCATTTCGGCAGCCCTCAAGGGAATCAGTTACGACGGTCCCTACGGTACGGTACGAATTTCCGCAAAAGACAACTGCATGCGCAATGATGCCGTCCTGACGGAAACCATGGCCGCACCGGACAATCCTTTTGGTGCCAAGGTATATATGAAAGTGCTGCATACATTCCCGGCAGCCGAGCTTGGCCCTCCTGAGTAGGCGGTCCATGACTTATGAAAGCTGTTCGCTTTTAGCCGTTAGCCGTTAGCCTTCATCGGCCGACCTTAAGCTAACAGCTAAAAGCTTTTTCCAAATCAAACCAGGGCTGCCTGAAAATATGACACTCCCCTCATATCTTCAGGCAGACACAAAGGGCTGGTGACCTTAGATTATGAGCGGAACACTGAGTATTATAGTCGATATTACATTGAACAGCCTTGTTCTTAGCGGCGTGTTTCTCATAGTAGCCATCGGTTTGAACATTACTTACGGGCTGAGCCGTATAATGAATATGGGCCACGGCGCCTTGTACGCCGTGGGCGCCTACACCGGTTTTTCACTTGTGGCATCGGGGTTGAACTTTTTTGCCGCACTTTTGATTGCCCCCCTCATCGTGGGGGTGATCGGGCTGATCATCGAACGAACCATTATTGCCCCCATGCGAAAAAGATCCATGGCATACACCTTGATCCTGACCTATGGACTGATGTTTTTTCTTGACGGCTCGATCAAGTACATCTGGGGGAACAAACCCCGTTTCATCGAGCTGCCCGAATTCATGCAGGGCACCCTGCCCATACTCGGTACGGACTACCCGGTTTTCAGGCTGATGACGCTGCTGCTGATTATAATCATCATGGGCGCTTTAATGCTGTTTTTAAACAAGACAAAAATTGGGATTATTCTCAGGGCATCCAGCACAATCCCCGAAATGGTCTCTTGTCTGGGCGTGAACATGAGCTATGTGCATATGGGTGCATTTGTTCTTGGATGCGTCATGGCCGGACTGGCAGGGATTATTGCAGGCCCGCTGACCACCATTGATCCGCTGATGGGCGGGGAAATGCTGATCAGTTCTTTTGTGGTCATTGTTATCGGCGGCCTTGGAAGCCTTCGCGGCGCAGTCATTGCAGCCCTCCTGGTCGGCGTGGTCCAGACGCTGGCTGAATTTTTTATCACAGACCTGGCAATGGTAATCGTTTACATCCTCATGGCGGTTATCCTTGCCTTCATGCCCCGTGGTCTTCTTGGAGAGGGAAAGTTTGAATGATGAATCGTACAGCAACCATACCCGGCATCAGATCAGAGTTTCATCCCGTTAAAATTGTTTTTATTATTATCCTCCTTTCCGGCTTGGCCGTGTTTCCTTTTGTCTCCGACAACCGGTTTTACATCAGCCTCATCACTGAAATGATGATATACGGGCTGCTGGCCATGAGCCTGGACGTGCTCTTAGGCTACACCGGCTTGTTGTCGTTCATGCACAACGCCTATCTTGGCATCAGTGCCTATGCCGTGGGATTGTTTTTAATTCATGTATCCCCGACATCCTTCTGGCTGGCCTGTTTGGCCGGCATTGCCTTTACCTGTGTTGTGGCCCTGCCCGTGGGTTGGGTCCAGGTCAGGACCGGGGGGCTGGCCTTTGCCTTGCTGACCCTGGCATTCGGCATGATGTTTCATACCATTGTATGGAAATGGTATGATGTGACCGGCGGAGATGACGGATTAATGGGAATGCCCAATCCGGATATCAGCCTGTTCGGCATCACTATCGGAAATTCCGGGGACCCGCTGGTGATGTACATGTTCACACTGGTCACTGTAACCTTGTGTTTTTTCCTCACCCGGAGAATCATCAATTCACCTTTTGGCGCGGTTCTTGAAGCCATTCGCGAAAATGAGAGCCGAGCCGCCTTTATCGGTATCAATGTTAGAAAATACAAACTGCTGGGCTGGATGATGGCCTGTCTGCTCGCCAGCATCGCAGGGGTCTTATTTATCCTGTATAAAGGCTATATCGGCCCGTCCACCATGAGCGCCTTTGCCGGGGCCGGTATTCTTATGATGGTCCTTTTGGGCGGCATGGGATCACTTTGGGGACCTCTGGCCGGAGCGTTCTTCTTTATTTATATCCAGGACTATATCAGTACGATGACAGAGCATTGGGAAATTTATCTCGGGGTTGTGGTCATCTTTCTTGTCCTGTTTCTGCCGACCGGATTTGCCGGCCTGACCGACCATATCAGACGATTGAGAAAGGAGTAACGATGAGGGGATTACTTTGTACACAGAATTTATGCTGTCAATTCGGCGGCGTAATGGCAACCAACGATGTTTGTTTCAGTGTTGACCACAGTGGATTAACCTCGATTATCGGTCCCAACGGTGCCGGAAAGACCACTTTTATCAATATTGTCACCGGAAAAATCGGGGCCAGTTCAGGCAAAGTTTTGTTCAAGGAAAAAGACATTACCAACACGCCCACCCATAAGCTGGTAAAGCAGGGGATTTGCAGGACCTTCCAGATCAACAGCCTGTTTGAGAACTTAAGTGTATTTGAAAACTTGAGAATTGCCAGACAGGCCAAAATCGGGGGCTCTTTTCGCATATTTTCTTTGAAACAAAAATTAAAACCGGTCATTAACGATACATGGGCCATGCTGGAACGGCTGGGGTTAGAGAAGATGGCTGACCGGCCGGCCAAAAACCTGGCCTATGGTGATCAGCGGGTGCTCGAGGTCGCCATTGCCATGGCTGGAGACCCCAAGATCCTGTTTCTAGATGAACCCACGGCCGGCATGTCACCTTCGGAAACCCATCATATTGCCGACTTGATCAAAGATCTGGCCAATGATATCAGCGTTGTCCTGGTGGAGCACGATATGGATATGGTCATGCGGATTTCAGACCGAATCACGGTCCTCCAGGACGGCGGCATCATTTCAGAAGGTACACCCGAGGAAATTCGCAACAATCAGCAGGTCAGAGAGGCATATCTTGGAAAAGCGGCATAAGATCCTTGAAATTGAGGACATGCAGACCTATTACGGCGACAGCCACGTTATCCAGGGGCTTTCCATGCACGTGTTCGAGCAGGAAGCCGTTTCAATTATCGGGCGTAACGGTGCCGGGAAAACCACAACCTTAAGATCCATTATGGGCCTGACCCCGCCCCGGTCCGGCAACATCTTTATTGACGGCCGGCAAACCACCCGGTGGCAACCCCACAAAGTTTCCCGGCTGGGGGTGGCCTATGTGCCTGCGGAACGCCACATTTTCCCGGGATTGAGTGTTGAAGAAAACCTGCGCCTGGCAGCCAGGCTAGGGAGCGGTGAAAATGCCTGGACATATGAAAAAGTGTGCGAGCATTTTCCGGTGCTGGCCGACAGATCCCATCAGGACGGCGCCACCCTGAGCGGCGGTCAGCAGCAGACGCTGGCCATTGGCAGGGCCCTGATCAGTAATCCCCGGATAATTATCATGGACGAGCCTTCACAGGGTCTGTCACCGATCCTAGTCCAGACCATTACGGATGTGGTTTTAAAATTTTGCGTCCAATCGGGCATCACCCTTTTGATTGTCGAGCAAAATTACCAAATGGCGCTCAAGGTTGCAAGCAGGCACTATCTTATGGACACCCGGGGGGAAATTGTCAATAATCTGACCACCCGACAGCTTGAGGATAATCCTGAAATCATTCAATCCCATTTATCGGTTTAAACCCGGCCTATAAAGAATTCTGATTACCACCACGGGCGGACCGGGCATTTGACCCGGGTTCCCCACAACAAGATTCAAAAGTCAGCTCTATCGGATTGATTGGCTTTAAAAGATGTTTCGAATATTTTGGGGGGACAAATTGTCCCCCCAAAATATTTTAGGAACGAAAAAATAAATCCCTTATTTATTTTAGTTTTTTAGCTGCTTCCATGGCCCGTTTAAATCCGGCCATGGCATTTGCAATGGTCTGTTCAGGCACAGCATAGGAAAGCCGGATATGGCCTGGGCCGCCAAATCCGGAGCCGGGCACAGCCAGGATGTTCTCTTTTTTAAGCAGCCCTGCAAATTCCACATCATTCTCAATGGGACTTTTGGGAAACAGGTAAAATGCACCGTCGGGTACGTTAAATTCATACCCTGCCGCAGCAAGCCCG
>Ga0193963_1000555_pt1 | contig 19441 bp, 18 predicted proteins | sample FB_6_MG_FD_140359 | JGI IMG/M metagenome (GOLD analysis project Ga0193963, IMG submission 140359) | Microbial mat bacterial communities from the Broadkill River, Lewes, Delaware, United States - FB_6_MG | ecosystem: Environmental > Aquatic > Freshwater > River > Microbial mats | place: USA...
ACGCATAAGTGACGTCATGGTGTAAGGGACTTGCAGGTTGAATTGATTAAGCACCTCAATGGCGTTGGGGGGCCCCACTTCATATTCGCTTTTTGCATCAAAATAAATTTTATCAATGGTTCCGCCGGTGGCAATGATTGAAATTGTGTTCATGTGTGTCCCTTTATGATTTCGTTCCGGAGAAGACCCTTAAATTTTACCTGTTTTGTATAAATATTTCGATATAAAATCAATCTCGGTATCTTAACCCTTTGCAAAAGAGGACAAGTTATTTTTTTTCGACTCCCTTAAAAAAGGGTGATAAACATGATAAACACCGAATTTGAAAAATAACAGATTGGGAAAGCAGCCAAATGACGCCAGCCATTAACACAGCCGGAAAAGCAAAAGTCGATTTTAAGATCCATGAATACAGCCACGACCCCAGGGCAGATTCCTATGGGCAAGAGGCTGCTGAAAAACTTGGGGTTAACCCAGATAAAGTTTTTAAAACCCTTGTCGTGTCAATGAATAGCAAAACGCTCGGTGTTGCCATCCTGCCTGTGTCCTGCCAATTGAATTTAAAATTGTTTGCCAGGGCCATGGGGGCAAAGAAAGCTGCCATGGCGGATAAAAAATTGGTGGAAAAAACAACCGGCTATATCCTGGGCGGCGTCAGCCCCATCGGGCAAAAGAAGAAATTGTCAACGGTGGTTCATGACACAGCAAAGAATTTTAAGACAATCTTTGTCAGTGCCGGGAAACGAGGGCTTGACATTGAACTGGCACCGGACGACCTGGTTAAACTGACCCAAGGAAAATTTGAATGCATTTGCGAATAACATGACTGGCGGGTAATGAATCCACATGAATAAAAAAGAGTTGAAAAAAATTGTTGATTTAGCATTATGGTTCTTATTTTGTTTTATTCTGGGAACCGGACTGATGATCCACTACAGGCTTGTGCCGGGCTTTCAGGGGGGCGCCGGTGCTAATTTTCTTTGGATGTCCCGCCATGGATGGGGCAATATTCATTTCTGGGCCTCCTGTCTTTTCATCGGCCTGTTAAGTTGCCATCTCTATTTGAATTTTAATACCATCAAGCTGATCATTGCAGGCAAGTCAAACCGGAAGGCCGCAACCCTGTTCGGCATCGGAATTCTGATCGTGATGTTTTTTCTTTTGTTTCCCGTATTCCAGAGACAAAATGGGTATGGGAATAATAGTAACTCTCACCGCGGACAACAGGCGCGCCATTTGTTTAGATAGCACCTTCCCCACCAAAAAAAACTGTTATTCATGGATCAGGGATGTTAAAGAAACCGCTCAAGTTGAAATACAATAACAAAATGAAAAGGCCGCGTCCGCCGTCGCTGCCGGTAAGAATAGGGAAAGGATGAACAGCGTTACACACATTGATTGTCTGATTGATAATCTGATAGAAAAAAATGCCGCATTTGCCTGCTGGTTCCAACCGTCCAGTGACAGCCCGCAACTGATTGCAGGGTCGCAGGATGATATTATATTCCCGGAAAGTATACAGCAGTTAAGCCGGGTCCGCGGGTTTGTGTTTGCCCCGTTTAAAATATCGGATCATGTTCCTGTCATTGTTTTGCAGCCGGCCATACATCTCAAAGGTTACGATCAAATCCAGGCGTTTGACCCGGGAACCTTGACTTCGGCCCCTTTTTGTCAGGAAGCAAAAGATCCTTGCATCTCAACAAATTTTGATGATTACCTGGTTTGTGTCAATCATGCCATTGAACAGATTCAAACTGCAAAATTTTCCAAGGTCATTGTCTCCAGGCGCATTTGCAAAGAGAAAAAAAATGAATCCATGGGCCGGTTGTTTCTTGGGATGCATGATGTAAACCCCGGCGTGTTTGTCTTTGTGGTAAACCTGCCCAAAGCCGGGCTTTGGATGGGGGCCACCCCTGAACTGTTGTTTCGCTCCGATGGCCGCCATGCCCAGACCGTATCCCTGGCCGCCACCCAGCCCCGACGCCCCGATGGCCAATACTGCTGGTTTACCAAGGAGATTGAAGAGCAGGCCTTTGTCTCCAGGTACACGGTGGATGTGCTCCACCGATTTGGCTTTTCTGCCTACCAGACAAAGGGTCCCCAGGACCTTGAGACAGCTACTGTGGCCCACTTGAAAACCTCTTTCTTTTTTTCCGCAGCCCACATTGAAGACCGGATTGGAGAATTTGTTGCACAGCTTTGCCCGACGCCTGCGGTTTGCGGTTTGCCTAAGGTCGAGGCGGATCGGTTTATCCAGGCCTTTGAACCCCATGACAGACGCTATTATACCGGGTTTCTGGGGCCCTGGCGCCTTGAACAAAGCGGCACCGACGTTTATGTGAATCTGCGCAGCATGGAAATTGAAGACGACCAGTATATCCTTTATACCGGCGGGGGAATCACGGCCCGGTCCAATCCGGAACAGGAGTGGGAGGAGACCACGCAAAAGTCCAGAACGCTTTTAAACGCCATAGAGGCATTGCAGGAACAGGCATGATGATCTCAACAAAGCGCCATGTGCAGCAGCTGGCTTCTCTGCTGCTAAGTAAAAAAATTTCAGATATTGTGCTGTGCCCCGGATCCAGGAACGGTCCCTTAATTCATACCCTGGCAGGCTGCGGACAATTTGACTGCAGGGGGGTTGTGGATGAGCGCAGTGCCGGTTATTTTGCCCTGGGGGTAGCCCAGGCAAAGAAAAAACCCGTTGCTATTGTGTGCAGTTCCGGTACGGCGGCTGTTAATTTTGCCCCGGCTGTGGCCGAAGCCTTTTACCAGAATATCCCCTTGATCGTGGTGACTGCGGACCGGCCCGCCTACTGGATCGACCAGCTGGAAAACCAGTGCATCCAACAAACGGCGCTGTACCGCAATTTTATCAAGCAATCGTGTTCACTGCCCTTGGAGGCGTCGGAAAGTCAGTTGTGGTCCGGTGCGCGTCTGATCAACGATATACTGAATACGGCTGTGTCTGATGCGCCGGGACCCGTGCATGTCAATATCCCCCTTGAAGAGCCTTTGCACCGGACCGTGGATGCGCAACTGCCTGATCTTAAAGTGATTGAGGCAGATGATACACGGACAAATCTTGATGAAAAAGCCTTGGCCGGGGTGGTCGAAGAGATCGCCCGGGCAGATAAAATACTTGTACTGGCAGGCCAGTCCTCCGGTAACGCAGACCTTAACCATGTACTGACCCTGTTTGCGCAAAAAACAGGTGCCGTGGTTGCCGCCGAGCACCTGGCCAATCTGCAGATGCCTTCTGAGTGCTGCTGTCTCCGCCCGGAACTGGTGCTTGGGTCCATATCCCCTGGTGATGCAGCTGTTTTTCAGCCTGACCTGCTGATTACCGTTGGCAAGCATTTTGTATCCAAACGTATCCGGCAATTTTTAAGGGATTACAAACCGAACAAACACATTCATGTGGATGCCGGCGGTGGGCATATGGACACCTACCAGGCATTGACCCGTGTTTGTGCCATCTCCCCGGAACGGTTTTTTAAGCAGTTGGCCGGAATGCAGATTCAAAAGTCATCGCAAGATTATGCCGGGGCCTGGAAAGACCGGGAACAAGAGGCCTTGCAAATTTATAAACAATATCTGGCCCAGGCCCCTTTTAGTGATTTTACGGTATGTGCCGGTGCATTAAAGGCCGTGCCGGAAGATTCAGTCATACACCTTGGCAACAGCTCCACCGTAAGATATGCCGTGTTAAATTCAGGCATCAAAGGTGTTACCTGGCTTGGTAACCGGGGGACCAGCGGTATTGACGGCTCTATTTCCACAGCAGTAGGGTATGCCTCATGCAGCCTTGAGATAAATACGATTATCCTGGGAGATCTTTCTTTTTTCTACGATTCCAATGGATTGTGGAATAAATACCTGGGGGAAAATTTAAGGATTATTCTGCTCAATAACGGCGGCGGCAATATTTTCAGTTTTGTGGAAGACCTTGCCGGCCGTACCGGGGAGGATAATCAAGCAGTGTTTCAAAACTATTTTTTTGCGGGCCACAGTACAAAAGCCAAGGGCCTTGCATCGGCCTTCGGCCTTGACTATTTGCAGGCTGACTCAGGTCCCCAGTTGGACAAGGCCCTTGAAAAACTCTATAATCCTGATCGGACTGCCCCCACCCTTTTAGAGGTGTTTACCGATGCCCGGACCAACACAAAGGTATTTAAGGGATTGTTTAAAGAAATTAAAAAAGCACTTACTAATAGTGCCTGAATCAAAACCTGTGTTTGGACCAAAAGTTGCCCAGATGCAAGGCGCAGGAAAATTTGCAACCGGAGCATACTACTGTATGTGAGGATTGCACATTTTTCTGCAACGCCGCAGGTGGGTGACTTTTGGTTCAAACACTATATAGGGAGAGATAGACATGACAGAAAAGCGCCAGTGGGAAACCATCAAAGAGTTTGAAGATATTTTTTTTGAATACTATGAGGGCATCGGCAAGATCACCATCAACCGTGAACGCTACCGTAACGCCTTCCGTCCCACCACCGTTCATGAGATCAGCGAGTCTTTGCGCATCTGCCGGGAGGATAAGCGCATCAATGTGGTTGTCCTGACCGGGGCAGGGGATACGGCCTTTTGCGCCGGCGGCGACCAGAATGTGAAAGGGGAGGGGGGCTACATTGATAAGGACGGCACCCCACGGCTGAATATCCTGGAAGTTCAGAAACAGATCCGGTCCATGCCCAAACCCGTTATTGCCATGGTCAACGGCTTTGCCATTGGCGGCGGCCATGTGCTGCATGTGGTGTGCGATATCACCATTGCCAGTGAGAACGCCATCTTTGGCCAGACCGGCCCCAAGGTGGGCAGTTTTGATGCAGGATTAGGCTCCTCCTATCTGGCCAGCACTATCGGACAGAAAAAGGCCCGGGAGATCTGGTTCATGTGTCGTCAATATACGGCTGCAGAGGCTCTGGAGATGGGTTTGGTTAATACTGTTGTGCCTCTGGACCAGCTTGAGGATGAGACCGTGGCCTGGGCCATGAAAATGCAGGAACACAGTCCCTTGGCCCTTCGTATGATCAAACTGGGGCTCAATGCTGAGCTTGACGGCCAGTTGGGGCTCCAGGAGTTTGCCGGTAACGCCACGCTTTTGTATTATTTGACCCAAGAGGCCCAGGAAGGCAAAAATGCATTTCTTGAAAAAAGGAAGCCTGATTTTAATAAATTTCCGAAGTTCCCTTAACCTATGATGAAAGCAAGTGTAATTGAACATAAATTACAGTTTAAACGGCCGGCCGGGACCTCCCGGGGGGTGCTGAACCATCGTCGGGTCTGGTATCTTGTCCTGGAAAAAGAGGGCCGGACCGGGGTAGGGGAGTGCGCACCCCTGCCGGGGTTGAGCGCTGAAACCATCCCTGGAGTGGAGCGGGCCCTTGCCTTGCTTGCCGCAGACCCGGATGGTTTTTGTGCCCGGGTGGATCGGCAAAATATGCCCTCTTCGATAAGGTTTGCCGTGGAAACAGCCCTTAAAGATTTGGAAGGAGGAGAAAGTCAGATCCTTTTTCCTTCCAGCTTCACCCGGGGGGAAACGGGCATCCCCATAAACGGACTGATTTGGATGGGGGAGCCCTCGTTCATGAAAGAACAGGTCCGGCAGAAACTGGATTTGGGGTGGCGGTGCATTAAGTTTAAAATCGGGGCGCTTCAGTTTGATGAAGAGCTTGCCATCCTTAAAAGCATCCGGGCGGAATACAGTGCCGACGACATTATTTTACGGGTGGATGCCAATGGCGGTTTCTCCCCGGACGAGGTTCTGGACCGGCTTGGGCAACTGGCAGAACTGGATCTGCATTCCATTGAGCAGCCCATCGCCAAGGGACAGTGGTCGCAAATGGCCCAGGTATGCAAACAGTCACCCCTGGACATTGCCTTTGACGAGGAGCTTATTGGTATTACGGCGCGCGAAGACAAGATTCGTCTCCTGGACACCCTTGCCCCCCATTACCTGGTGCTGAAACCCAGCCTGCACGGCGGGATGAGCGGGTGTGATGAATGGATCGAATTGGCGGATGAAAGGGGTGTCGGCTGGTGGGTTACCTCTTACCTTGAATCCAACCTGGGTTTGAATGCCATTGCCCAGTGGGCCTTTCTAAAGCAGCCCCATCTGCACCAGGGTCTTGGTACGGGGCAGTTATTTACCAATAATATGGCCTCCCCCCTGGAAATCCGTGGGGATGAACTCTTTTTTGATCCGGGTAAACGGTTTATCTTTCCGGGGCTTTTTTAGGGCCGTGAATATTTTTCCGGATACCCTATGCCTCAACGGTATTGAGCACCGGGTGAAAACGCTTCTGCAAAAGGGGTGTCAGGCCTTTCCTCCAGGCATTGAATCCGATGTTATTGATTTTTTGACCCAATGGTATGGGCCGGAAAACACTCTCACTGTCCACACTTCCGGCAGCACAGGATCTCCCAAACCGATTTTTTTGGACAAGCAGTTTGTTGCCCAGAGTGCCGGGCGTACAATTCATTTTTTCCGGCTGGAACCGGGCCGACGCACCCTTTTGTGTCTTCCTTTAAAGTATATTGCCGGAAAATTGATGGTCATCAGGGCGCTTTTGGGGCAGCTTGATTTGTGCCCCATGGACCCCGCCGATGATTTCGCCTTTCTGTCCCAATGCCGGGACAACCCCTTCCGGTTTTCTGCCATGGTGCCCAATCAGGTTACAAAACTGCTGGATGATCCAAAGCGGTTTGAGGGTCTTGATGCTTTACTTATCGGCGGTTCAGCGCTTCCGTCACTGCTTGAAACCGAACTTCAGAATGTGCCCACGGCCTGTTTTGCAAGCTACGGCATGACAGAAACCGCCACGCATATTGCGCTTCGTCGGATAAACGGTCAAAACGCATCTGACCGTTTTCAATGTCTTAAGGGAATTCAAGTGGGGCTCTCCGAAAGGGGGTGTCTGACCATTGAAATGCCGGGCCTCGATGCGCCGTGTCTTGTCACCAATGACCTGGCTGAACTTGATGATCATAAAACCTTTAAAATCCTGGGCCGGGCCGATCATGTGATTATCTCCGGCGGCATAAAGTATTTTCCAGAAGCCCTTGAAAAAAAATTGGATGACCTGATTGAATATCCTTTTTTTGTCGGGGCTTTGCCCGATAAGATCCTGGGGCACAAAATTGTGCTGGTCATTGAAGCCCGGGCGGATGAACAGCTTGAAAAAAAACTGGATGCCTTTTTTGCCAAACGCCTGGACCGCTACGAGAGACCAAAGGATATTGTGTTTAAAGATGCATTCAAGCGGACTGAAACCGGGAAAATTATACGACGGATTTAACCGGCGGGAGCTGCAACCGTTGCAACAATTACCGGGAACATTCTATTCCTATGAATTGTCTTAAGGAATATGATGTATAGCAGGTAGACCGACAGGATAAAAAAATATGACAATCCTTGATAATTGAAATAATGGATTAAGGCCCGAACAAATCAGAGGGAAAACCATGGCGGTTAAAAAAGTATCAGTCTTTTTTATATTGATAATGTTTGTGACAGGCATGCCGTTAGCTGTTCGCAGTGCAACTGACAACCCGAAAAATCGAATTGATTTTTGGCAGAATAACTATGAAGAGTTCAAGCCGGCCAACGATCCCTTATCAGCTAAAGCCCACCAGATATTTGAAAGGGTTCTTAATGCCGCAGGCCGCAGGCCCGGCATACTTCCTAAGCTGTTTATTGTCAATATTGAATCCAACCTGATCCCTTTGGCCATTGCCATTCCTGACGGCAGTATCATTATTTCCAAAAAAATTTTGAACATATGTTACCAAAATCCCCAAAGAGGTGATGACCGTCTGGCGTTTATACTGGGCCATGAAATCGCCCATCAGCTCAAGGAAGATTTCTGGCATCTGCGATTTTTTCAATTAAAAGATTCAGAGAATCAAGACGCTCTTAAAACGCTCCAACGTACTGTACAACAAGCCGATAAAATTCTGGCCAAGGAGATTCAGGCCGACGAACACGGTATTGTTTACGCGGCCATGGCCGGCTTTAATACCCGTGCCATTATTGGTGATGATTCAAAAAATAATTTTTTTGAATATGTGGCTGCGGCCCAGGATCCCGCTTATGTCAAGGGCGTTCACACAGACGCAACACACCCAAGCCCCAAGCAGCGCGCTGTCATTGTCAAATCAAGGCTGATGCAAGTGGTTGAAAAGACAGATCTCTATGACTTAGGGTTGCTCTTTTATCAAGCCGGAGAGTATGAAAAGGCGGCGTTGTTTTTTAATGAATTTAATAAGTTTTTTCCCAGTCGCGAAGTTTATCATAATCTTGGGACCTGTTATCATCAGATGGCCTTAAAATATTACCGGGAATGGAAGCCTGAGGGTGCAAGGTTTCCTTTTAAATTAAGCCTTGCCATTGATCCGGTTACCCGTGCCGGGCAGATTCAATTGCGCGGGTCAGGCCAGGGGAAAGATGCGGAAACTCTTTTTAAAGAACATATTGAAAACGCATTAAGATTTTATCAAACTGCAATTGATCAGGACCCTGCCTACGAGTTGGCCTACAATAACCTTGGGTGTGCGTTGCTGATACAAGGGGAGGTGTATAAAGCCATCGGGGTGTTGCAGGACGCGTATAAACTTAATCCTTTGAATCCACACTCTTTAAATAATTTGGGGGTCGCCTTTTATCAGGCGGAAAATCCGACTCAAGCCCTAAAGTATCTGAACCTGGCGAATCAGATTGATCCGGGTTTTGGCGCCTCCTCTTTTAATCTGGGCAAGATTGCGCATATTGAGAACAATGATAAAGATGCCGAAGAAAAGTGGTTGGCATATCTTGATATTGACCCGTACTCTCCCTGGGCCCAGACCATTCGGCAAACGTTGTCTCTTGACAATACGCCCCAAAAATTTTGTTTTGAATCCAAGGCCAGACGTCAACCGGCGCTTGAGGTTGGCGCCTATGAGGATGAAGTCCCCAACACTTGGCAAGCGCCTCTCCAAAGCAAGGAATATCCCCTTGGCGAGTATCCTTTCAAAGTCAGCAGTTATGCCAATGGGTATATGACTGTTTCACAGGATGACGAAATCATACTGATTGCTGCCCTTCCTTCCTGTCTGGATACAACCCCTGAAGGTATCAAACACGGTGCAGCCCAGGACAAAGTTGCTGCCATATACGGCCCGCCGGCAAATGAGGTGATGACATCTAAGGGCGTCAGTTGGATCTATCCGGCTAAAGGCATGGCCTTTTTGATGCAAAATAAAATGGTGAATTCCTGGACGCTTTTTAACCATTGATGATCTGAAAAAAGCTGCTGCATTCAATCAGCAGAAAATTGAGCTACCTCAACTTCTCCGTAGAATTTTCGAGCCTTAAAAATAGATGAATCGACTGCAATCACATGAGGATGAGATTTCGCTTCGATTCCCTAATTTTTAAACAGGATCTTAAACCCCGAAATAAATTTTAAATAGTCCACATCATTTTTTTGGGAACCTTTTAGCAATCCGTATTGTCTAACCAGACAGATACGAAAAAGTTTTGCCACAATAAACTGCTAAAAGGAGAAAACGTGATGCGGTATCTTCAGTTTGCCTTTTCTTATAAAGGCGTCTTGTCCAGAACAGAGTTTTTGTTTGTTCTTTTATCTAATTATATCATTTCCATTGTTGTCTCAGGTGTTGTGTTTGCAGCCCTCGGTTCCGTTATGGTCAATCCCCATGAACTGGAACATATCATCCCTGTTGTCGTTATGCTGATCATGCTTGTCGCTATGAGCAGTCCAGCCGTCAGAAGAGTCAAAGACATGGGTGCAAAGGGATGGTGGGTGTTAGGTCTTGTTGTGCCGTACCTGAACGTTGGTGTGTTGCTTGCCAAACTTGCCAAGGCTGACGGTGTTGTGAGTCAGCCGGAAATCAATGTCATTCAGAACTGGTTCACCAATGCCCTGGATTTTTCAAAAGAGCAACAGGAGAAAGCCATCCAACTATTCAGAGCGGCAAAAAACAGCGACATCAGCTTGGAGCAATATGCCCGTAACTTTTCAACGTGTCACAAAGAGAATATCGAGCTTTTTGCAGTCAAATATAATGATGCGGAGGTGTAAAATGTTGCCGGATAATTTGGAATTTGTTGGATTCTGGCCAAGAGTTTTGGCAATGACCATTGATACAACCCTGCTGTTTTGCGTTACCTTTCCAATTCTTACAGCCGTCTATGGTGAAAGCTACTGGTCCAGTGGTGAACTGGTCGCAGGCCCCGTGGACTTCTTTATCAACTGGGTGATGCCCATCGTTGTCACAATCGCTTTTTGGTACATGAAAGATGCGACACCCGGGAAAATGGTTATCCATGCCAGAGTTGTCGATGCCCGGACCTTGGCCCCCATGAGTATGGGCCAGGGCATTGGGCGGTATTTTGCTTACCTGGTTTCAATTCTGCCCTTATGTCTGGGCTGTATCTGGGTCGCATTTGATAAAAACCATCTGGCATGGCATGACAAGCTTTGCGGCACTGCCGTTGTTCGTCCCAAACGTGTTTCCGTCAGAACTGTCCAATATAAATAAAAAATAAGAGTTCAGGGTGTTTAAACTGCATTACTGCAATATAAAAGGAGATTTGAAAATGGCTGGTTGGGGAATGACATTTATTATTCTGGGAATAGGTTCGTTTGTTTTGCCCCTGGTAGGGCTGCAGTTCAGTGTGTTCACCGTTATCCGTGAAGCTGTTTTTCATGGATCACAAGGACTTACCAGTCTGGTTTTTATTGGGGGTGGGGCCGCTATGGTGATCTTTGGCGCCTTTATGGACGATTAGATTCATATTAGCGATGCCCTTTTGGACTGCGAAACGGCAGCTTTTACCGGGAAGATTTTTTATCTTTTGGGTGTCAGACGAACAATCCCGGGAGAAATTACTACTTATTAAAAAAATTAAAGGAGACAATTCCATGAACCATCTTTTAAAATCAGGTACAACAGGTAAATCGGCATTTGGAATTAAGGCTGCCCTGGTCGTTGTCGTATCTCTTGCTATGATGATACCGGCAGTTTCAAACGCGGCCAACATCAGTACGGTGCCATTTGCGCCTGTAATAGAAGGAGACTGGTCCAATAAAGGGAACACATGGGTGAATTGGGCTGAAACTACGTTGAAAAAAGAGTTTGATCGATTTGTCGATATTGAGTCTGTCCGTACCAAGCGGATACCCTTTTATTCAACATCAAGCAGAAATGTTGTGCTTGCAGAAGCAATTCAGGCCGGCCGGACAGGCGCTTATTATATCATTGCCGTTACAGGAGAAAACACAACGGTTGTACTCAACGGCAACGGTGACCCGATCCACGAAATGAATAAATTAATGGCATTTTCTATTGATTCGCCCAAAAAAGCTGAAGAATATTTAAAGTTTTTTACATCGGCAATTTCGTCTGAAGACGGTATATTTGTAGTTATTGACCCAAGGGCGAACTATTTGCCCCAAAGCGTGTATCGGATTGGCATCAGACCAGTCCGTGTAAGACGAAAAAATAGCAGGAAATGGTTAGTATCCTCTGACGTTATTTATGGAAAATCAATATTCGAAGCAGAATTTGTAATAGATCGGGATGGAACTGTTGAGATGACAGCTGACTCCTTTAAGGAACATCTCTTTTTGGATTATCGCGTCGTCATGGACGGCCCAAGACGCATGTATATCATAAACAGCTGATGTCTATTTTGTGTCCGTTTCATAAGCCAGCCGTTTCCAGCGGGATTAACCGGCAGCCAGAGGTTGTGAACCATATGCGTTCGTTTTTATTATGCAATTCAGGTTGCCGGTGACCTTGATAAAACAGGTGCTCCGGATTTCGACAACTTAGAGCCATTGTGAGATTTAAAAGGTTGACATTAAGAAAGTTTCCATTCTATCTATAGTCCGAATCAGGGCTTGAAAGATATTTTATTTCAAGCTTTTGGACTTTTGGGGGAATAACATAATTACGAAAAAACGCTGAACGGTTATCCCGGAGTTCGGGTAATTTACGTTTTGATTTTTTTTGCTGCTTATATCCATAAAAGAAAGGATTTTCCAATGACCTGTTTTAAATCATCAGCGGCACTTGTGCTATTGTGTGCGGTTTGTTTGTTGTCACCTGTAAAAACCAGTGCGCAGACACCCTCTTTGAATCAACTCAGGCAAAGCAATGTTGCCTTGAAAATGCAAGGTTTCATGTTTGCTTCCGGGCTAAAAAAAGATGAGAATAACAGACCAAACGGCCAAGGGTTTCAAATGATTCCCTGCAACTGGGATGGCAGCGGGTTTATCGCTACTGGAAACGGCTGTGTGATAACAAACTATCATGTGGTCAGTAAAGCGCTTAGGGGACGGGCTGTATTTGATGATAAAAGCATATACGAGATAAATCACATCAGTGTCTATGATGCTCAGGAGGATCTTGCCATTTTAAAAATATCTTCCAACAGGCAGTTTCCCACAGCGCAACTTGGTAACTCAGATTTAGTCAACCCCATGGACCCGGTTATTGCCGTGGGTAACCCCCAAGGCCTGGGCATCAATATTACCAAAGGTGACGTAAGCCAGGTTATAAGAGATAACAATAACAGAGCCCAAATTATCAGACACACGGCGCCCATTGCCCCCGGGAATAGTGGCGGCGCCCTTTACAAAGGGCGCCAGGTGATTGGTGTAAATGCCTCCATCATTACAACACGAGGTGAGCTTACTCAATTTAATCAGGCCATACCCGTAAACAAAGCGCGGGCTTTACTTCAAGCTTATCAAAACAGATCCATTCCGCTTGAATCCGCTTTTCCCACTGATCCTAAAACCTTAATAAGAAATAAATTCAAATCGATAAACGCTGTCACAAGGAAAGTGCCCGGTTCAACATCAAGGGATAACATCGGCAGTTACAGCTTTTCGTTCCGCTTGGACAAGCTCAAAGATTATATGTTTTTTGTCGAAAGTCCGGATAAAGATCTTGCCATCGTAGTAAAATCAGAAAACGGTAAAACGTTGGGCTTTGGGGATGAACGGGTAAAAGGCTGGGATGGTATCCTGTTGTCAAGCAAATATCGGCAAAATGTGGTTATTACGGTGTTCAATTATGATCAGCAACCGGCCAATGTCGGATTGCAGGTGGGTTATCTCACTTGGTAAAAATAATTGCGGTAATTCCTGTGGAGTTTATTTTTTTGGGGAACATATCTGACACTCAAGTTGTCTAATCTAATAAAACGTCATTGATGGTTAAAAAAAATTACAACCAGACCGAAATCTTATTTGATCAAGGAGTAATAAATGAACTTAAAAAAACTGATATCATTCATAAGCATCATCACTTTTGCTTTAATTCTACCCTTTACCAGCCTTCAGGCTGGAGAGCAAAGTGCGCGTGACATTCCGGATACAAACGTAATTCAGATTGATCAGATGGATTTTGATTCGGCTAGCTATCAGTCCGCCATTGAAAGCCGTGACAGTTTAAGCAAACTTGCCAAAGCCCAGTCACAGGTTGGCTTAGAGGATGCCTCAATGGGGTTTTCAGCTAAATCAGACGAAGCAAAATTTTTTCTTATCGGGTCTCTTTACTCTGAAACGCTTGCGCTTCTGCAGGGCGGAGAGATGAACGCGGCTGCTGATCGGCTGCAACTTATTGAAAATCAGTTTATTGTACTTCAAGCCCCCAGTTCCCTATATAGTTATATCAGCAAGGTCAGAACCTGCATTGCCCTGGAAAAATACAGTAAAGAGGCCCTGCTTGACATGCTCTCTTTATTCCAGCCTTTTTTTGAAGATTATGCGGTCAGCCTGAGCCAGGACAAACAAGCATTGTTTCGGGCAGGGTCATGGTTGATGGATATGAGCCTGACGGCAGCAGCTGAAGACAAAGAGTTGATTACGCAGGCAAAACCGCAACTGGCCTATTTTATCAAAGAAATGAAGCGTATGGATGCACCCAAAGGTGTGCTCAAAGCATATGATGACATCAGCAAGATTGCGGATAAAGATGAGATTCAAGACAAAGATGTTAAAAAAGTCTTGAAACAGGTTAAAAAAATACAAACTATTCTGGGCTAAAACGTTTAAATGGCGGCAAACCTTTAGTATTCTTTCAGGCTGCATGTATCGTGCAAATTGAAGCGTGCTTCAGTTGCCGCCTTTGTTTTACCCGTTGTGATTACTATGCTGACAAAATTGCAGAAACAAAAGAATGCTTCTTTTTCGGATCCTGATGCAAAGGTGCTTGCGGCATGCCGCAAAGGTGATATGGATGCCTTTGAGATCCTTGTAAAAAAATACCAGAAACAGATGTTTCAAACCGCATTTCGTATTACCAATAACAAAGAGGATGCCAGGGATGCGGTACAGGATGCCTTTGTTTCAGCATTTAAAAGCATCAAAAAGTTTGAAGGCTCTTCCATATTTAAAACCTGGATAACAACAATTGTGATGAATATGTCAAAAAACCAGGTGAGCAAGCGAATGTCAAAGCTGAACAGAAATACCGTCTCTTTTGATGATTATAAAGAGACAGATGACGGTGAAATCAAACTCAACTTCGCTGTTGACAACGTGTCTGCGCACCAGAAAATGGAGCGTAAACAGATCTGCGAACAGGTGCAGTGGTGTATCAGCAGAATTGATCTGGCTTTCAGAGACGTGCTGGTTTTAAGAGATATTCAAGGCTTTGCCTATGCAGAAATCGCCAGTATACTTAAAATTCCGGTGGGTACAGTAAAGTCAAAGCTTTCCCGTGCCCGGGACGGTCTTAAAAGTTGTCTGGCCAATGCCTTTGGAGAGTTAAGCCGTGTTATGCCATGATATTCAATCTCAATTGACAGACTATATTGATGGAACCCTGGATGAATCAAGTCAGCAGCAGGTTGACGCGCATCTTGCTGCATGTGATGGGTGTAGACGGTATGTGTCAGACATCCAGGCTACAATTGCCTTGACCCGGGATCTTGATGAGGTGGAACCCCCGCCTTTTTTTACGGAACGCATTATGGCGCAAGTGCGGCAGTCGGCCAGACCAAGAAACTGGATTTTTCAAATTTTTCTTACCCCTGTGCGTGTTCCGGCAGGTGTTCTGACAGCAGTTTGCCTTATTATCGTGACACTTGCAGGCAACACATGGTATCTGCAGAGCAAAAAAACGGCACCGGTGCAGATGGTCAGTGAAAATACGTCGCCGGATATAATATTTCGCGATATAGGTTCCCCTGCGTCTGGCCCTGTGGACCTCGAGCTTTTAGCCAATTCCGGCGTAACAGAAATTAAAACAGGAAAACAACCGAATCTTGAGATAAGAGCAACCGTTGTAATTTCTGATTCGGAGATAAGCGCTATTCTAAATACACTTTTGACAATTGGCGGTCATATTGATGGTATTGTTTCAAATGCCGAAAAATACAGGATTTCAGCCATAATTTATAATGACAAAAAAAAGAATCTGATCTCATACATTCGGCAGGTGCTGCCAGACGCCCGGATCGTTGAAGACCTGGGTGGCCCCAAAAAAATCAGGGTCAGCATTCTTATTCTTAAAAAGTAAAATTACAGGGACGCCATGGATCGAAAACGTTTAACATATAAAGTCTGGGTGGTTGCAGCGCTGTTGTTTTTTTTGCAGGCAGGTCGTTTTTCAGTTTATGCCGCATCCTATGATGACGCCGTTAAAGAGGCAAAAAATTTTTATCAACAGGCCATTGAACTGCATGGACAAGGGGATGACGTTGGGGCCACCCGTTTAGCCAAGCAGGCCTTAAAATCCTTTAAAGGTGCCTATAAAGATAGAAAAATTGTCGACAGTATTGAACAGTTTTCAAAACAGCTTGAAAAAATGGAGAAAATTCCTGGCGGCGCAGTTTCCATGTATTTAGTGTGTCTGCAAACATATTTAAGTGATCAGAATCTGAAGCGGTTTGAAACTGCGGAAAAAATGGGTGCCGTGGATGAACGTTCAACCCGTTATAAAACGAGAAAAAGATCACCCGGACGCTCTGCCCAGGACATTACCAAGGAAGTTGAAAAAGCCCAAAAGCTCCATGAACAGGCAAAAATTTTGCATGCACAAGGGGATTATGACGGAACCATTGCTCTTTCACAACAAGCGTTGGAAATTTATGACCAGATAAGGGATTACAGAGATGCCCGCCGCCAGGTCCGGCAGAATACTAAAATGGTAAAGTATTACATTGCCAAGGATGAAATTGCCAATGCTGCGTCTACCTATCTGCTGTGTCTTAAAATCTATGAAAACGAGGCAAAGGCGCAAGTTGTTTATGCCAAGAGAAAGGCTTCAGAAAACGACGTATTGAAGCAACAGATTAAAGAAATGGCCCAAGCAAAATACAAAGACATTCTGCTTGGGAAAGTGGATAAAGAAGCGTTTCAAAAGCAGGTGCTCGACATGGCAAACATTCCTAAACGGACTGCCATGGAACTTGAAAAAACAAGCCATTTAACTGATATTCTGTATGAGTATATTGATCCTGCCAGAGATTATCAGAGGGCGTTTAATCACTTTCTTAACGTTTTGTCCGGCGATCAAATGATTATCAGCAACGTGATTAATTTTATCCCTGAAAAAGAGAAACTGGATTTTGTGACCACAAAGCAAAATAATCTTAATGCTTTTTTAAGCCTTGTTATCAATAAGCCCGACCTGGACCCTGTGAGTAGGAAAAAGGCATTTGATATCTGGATTACTCGAAAAGGGATGCTTTTAGAGGCCCAGCGCCGGTTTCAACAAGCCTTGATTGATTCCGGTGATAAAGAGGCGGTAAAAACGTTTCAGGAACTCAATCAAATCAGGGGCAAAATTTCAAATCTTTTATTTCCAAAACCAGCCAAAGATGAGACATCTCAACAGCGCATTGTTGAATTGGAAAGGAAAAAAGCCGAACTTGAAGATAAACTTTGCCGCACAAGCCAGGCATATGCATCGCAAAAAAAGATTGAAGCGGCAGATACTGGTAAAATCTCAGAGAGGCTTCCTGCCCGAAGCGCTTTACTGGATTTTGCCAGAATAAGGGTGCGTGACTTTAAAGGCAAAAAATGGCTTGCCGGCCATTATATGGCTTTTCTACTGCATGCCGGAAAGGATAAAGAACCGGTTATCATAGATCTGGGCGACGCCCAAAAAATTGATAAAGCCATCAACCGGTTTAAACGCCAGATTGAAGATGAAAGCGATATCCGCAATAAAGGTCTCCGGCTGGAAAAAACAAGCAAACGGCTTTACAGTCTTGTGTTCTCTCCACTCCTTGACGCCCTGTCCGGCGTGAAAAGAATTTACATCAGCCCTGACGGCAATTTAAACTTGATTCCCTTTGAAGTACTTCTGGACACCAAAGGCAACTACTTAATTGATCAGTATTCTTTTGATTATCTGGCGGCAAGCAGGGATATTTTGGGGTTTGGCAGGCCTACAGGTACGGCGGGTCAGTCCGTTATTATAGGCAACCCGGACTTTGATTTGGCAGGGAATAATAAAAAATTGAAAAAACAGGACGATTCCTCTGCCGGAGGCGGTAAAATTCCCACGCGGTCAGGCGGGATGCGCGCCATGCAGTTTAGTTCCTTGCCCCACACCCTGGAAGAGATCAATGCGCTCCAATCTGTTTTAGGTCTTAAAAATGCGGCTGTTTATAAAAATAAGACAGCTTCCGAAGCGTCTCTTTTCAGTCATAGGTCGCCCAGGATTCTTCATCTTGCCACCCATGGCTTTTTCCTGAAGGATCAGGATTTGGACGCACTGTCAGGGACAGATTCCGAAAAAAGCAAAGAGGATTTTGAAAAAGAGTCTGAAAAAATAACGATCTATGAAAATCCTTTGCTGCGATCCGGTATTGCCCTGGCAGGTGCCAATACTACATTAAGGGCCCATGCCCTGAACAGTCAGGGGATCGTCACCTCGGAAAAAATTCTGGGTCTGAAACTGCAGGGCACAGAAATGGTGGTATTGTCAGCATGTCAGACCGGCTTAGGAGAGGTAAAGGCAGGCGAGGGGGTATTCGGACTTCGCAGGGCATTTCTCCAGGCCGGGGCCAAAAGCCTTGTGATGAGCATGTGGAAGGTGCCGGACAAAGAGACCTGCGAGTTGATGGTGCAGTTTTATAAGAACATTGCCGCAGGTACGAACCGCAGTCAGGCGCTTCGCCAGGCAGTGCTCAGGCAAAAACAGATTGCCGGGGAACGATACGGTTTTGCCCATCCCATTTTCTGGGGCGCATTTGTGTTTTTAGGGGAATTTTAAACAAGCTCTTAGGGGCATGGATAAAATGGCGTAACTTTTTTCCCCAACATTAACATTTGCTTATTTAGCCTATGTCGAAATTTATAATCGTAGCGCTTTGGGATTTGAATTGTTGACATAGGTTTTTATTTTTCAATATAATAACGTCATTAAGTTCATTATTTTTCGTCTCATTACACAAGTAGCCGACCGACCCGAATCGAGATTTGGATTTTATTGTTCCCAACCGGCCGGCCTTAAAACGCCGTCCGAATTTTGTTTGAACAGGGAGATTTGAAATGACTAACGCATTGGAACCAAAGCTTAATCTGGAGCAATTCAGGTCCATCAGCCATGCAATTTCAACCTACGATGATCCTAAACTTTTGTTGGCGCATATTACAGAAGGGATCGCCCGAACATTTAACATCAAAGGCTGTTGCACCCTTGTTTTGGATGAAAAGGAGAATCAGCTTTTCATGGTGAGCAGTTACGGCATCAGTCAGGAATATCTGGAAAAAGGCCCCATCTTCATTAATGAACAAGACTCCGCCCTTGCAAAGGGGGAGCCTGTTTTCATTCAAGACATGCAGGACGATCCCAGGGTCCAGTATCCAAAGCAGGCGGCAAGGGAAAATATCGCATCCATGCTCTCAATACCCATTAAATTCAGGCATACGGTGACCGGGGTCGTGCGCATGTATCATAATGAGGTCATTGCCGTCAGCGAACAGGATCTGGAGTCTTTGTCCGTTCTGTTTGAGCATCTGGGAATAGTGATTGAAAACAACGGCCTTAAAAATGTGATTGACCAGTTTAAGGTGGCTATGAACAATTTGCCCCTAAGGCTCCTTGATTAAATCCGGAGTAAAACAACGAGGCAAAATTATATGGGAAAATCATACAGCCGGGATACCAGTAATTTTTATGCCATAGACAGCGGGGATATCCTCGATCTGAACGGTCAGACCTATAAGGTGATTGGCCATGCCAAGGAGCAGCGCTTCGGCATTGAAGATCCAAAGTTTTGGGTGAAAAAGGTAATTAACCAGAAAACAAAGGATATTCAATATCTTAAATTTGCTTTTTTTGAGACCTTTCAGATAACTCTTGGCGGGGTGAAAATAAATTGTTTTCGAAGTCCTGAAAAGGAAGGAAAAATCCTTGATCTGGTAGAAGGGCACTCTCTTTTTATGCAGGGGAAGGC
>Ga0193963_1000557_pt1 | contig 19403 bp, 15 predicted proteins | sample FB_6_MG_FD_140359 | JGI IMG/M metagenome (GOLD analysis project Ga0193963, IMG submission 140359) | Microbial mat bacterial communities from the Broadkill River, Lewes, Delaware, United States - FB_6_MG | ecosystem: Environmental > Aquatic > Freshwater > River > Microbial mats | place: USA...
CCTATAACTGCTTAGATAGTTATATTAATACCTTATGTTCTGCGATTAAAAAACCGCATAAAGCTTATATTGATAAAGGAGTTAAAAATGCCGCAGGTAACTACCAACAGCTCAACGACAGTTTACTACAGATAGAAAATGAATTTTACAGTGTTATACGCCCTAAGCGTACGAGCCAAAAAGGCGAAACAGGCTTGTCAGCACTGGCCGAACGAGGTATTGAGTATATCGAGGTGCGTTGTATGGATATCAATCCCGATGCACCGTTAGGTATTAGCCCACAACAGGTACATTTTCTAGATACGTTTTTACTCTATTGTCTACTGACTGAAAGCCCAGCGACAGATACGTTAGAGTATCGCCATATTCAGGATAATCAACAACGCGTAGCTAACCACGGGCGCAAACCTGATATAACATTAATCGATCAAGGCAAAGAGCGCCCAATGCAAGAGTGGGCCAACGATCTATTAGATCACTGTCACGGTGTAGCGACACTTTTAGATCGAGCCTCTCAATCTAAGCATCATCGCCAAAGTGTTGCTAAGGCGCGTGCAAAAGTAGCCGATAGTACACTCACACCTTCTGCGAAAATGCTTACCGAGATGAGTGTTAAACAGTGTGATTTTCAGCAATATGCTATGCAGTTGTCCCAAGAGCGAAAAGCATATGTTAAAAAACAGCCTCTCATTAAATTGAATGAGTATACCGTGATGGCACAACGCTCGATAAAACAACAACAAGAGATGGAGGCGCGTAATGATGTTAGTTTTGAACAATACCTACAACACTATTACGCGCAATACCCACGTACGAAAGCAGCCTATTAAATGGCTATAGCCCTAAATCACTTAAACTTGGATGATCGTCAGGTCTGCGGCCTTGAGGCCAGCGAAATTTTCGCTCACTCTCTGTGATTGGCAGATCATTGATGCTGGCATAGCGCTCTTTCATCAGACCATTTTCATCAAACACCCAATTCTCATTACCGTAAGAGCGAAACCAATTGCCGCTATCATCGCGCCATTCATAGGCATAACGAACAGCAATACGATTATCTTTAAAGGCAAATAATTCTTTAATCAACCGATACTCATTTTCTTTTTTCCACTTTTCACTGAGAAATGCTTGTGCCTGCTCTCGGTTACTAACAAAGTGCGCGCGATTGCGCCACTGGGTATCGGTGGTGTAAGCCAATGCCACTTTTTCAGGGTTGCGGCCATTCCAGCCATCTTCAGCAAGGCGTACTTTTTGTGTCGCTGTTTCTTCAGTAAAAGGCGGTAAAGGGGGTCGGGTACTCATCGTTACTACTCCTCGTGTAGCCATATAACTTAAGGCGTTTATGTTAAATAGTTGCCACAATGTTATTAAAAGCCTGTCTCGGGTGACCTAAACGGGTTGTTCACAGTGTAAGAATTCTGTTAAATTGGCACAATAGTCTGTCTGCATCTTTTTAGGCCAATGTGACGGATAAAACAGCCAAACAGAGACACTGAACGATGGTAACCCCCCCGTTAAGTATTGTGATTGCCGTTCCACCAAAGGCACAACCGTTAGATGTTTCTGGCCCGCTGGCAGCCTTTCGTGAAGCGTACCGGCAATCGGCAGGAGACATCAGTTACACAGTAAAACTGATGTCTATTGACGGTACTAGACAGGTCGCTATGGACGGTATGAATATTACCGCTGATTTGTCCATTAACGACCCCGATATCGCTATCGATACGCTGCTTATTGCAGGCACACACGCCTATCAACAGGCGTTTGATATGCCGGCATTTCATCAGTGGCTACAGCGCCGCACACCCACGATTCGCCGCTATGGTTCAGTCTGCACTGGGGCATTCTTTCTGGGGGCCGCAGGTCTACTCGATGGGCGCCAAGTCACTACTCACTGGCAGCAGGCCAGTGAGCTAGCCGAGCGCTACCCAAAAGCAGATGTACAAGCCGATGCTATTTATATTCAAGATAATGCGCTGTGTACTTCTGCGGGTATAACCGCGGGTATCGATTTATCATTGAAGTTGATCGAGGATGATTATGGACGAACACTCGCACTTAATATTGCACGTCGCCTCGTAGTCTTTTTACGCCGCCCCGGTGGTCAATCGCAATTTAGTGCTCACTTAGCCGCGCAAATGGCCACTGACAGCCGAATTCAGCATATTCAGCACTGGGTACTGGAAAATATTGAGGCTGATTTATCATTGCCTGCTCTCGCCACACAAGCGGCCATGAGCGTGCGAAATTTCAGCCGTGTTTTTCGCCAAGAAACGGGTAATACGCCAACAAATTTTGTGGAACGCGTGCGTGTTGATGCCGCAAAGCGCTGGCTGGAAGATACTAATATGCCGCTGCAAAAAGTAGCCTCACGTTGCGGTTTTACCAATGTCGATTTGATGCGCCGGGCATTTATACGGCGTATTGGTATTGGTGCGAGTGACTATCGATTGCGTTTTCGCGGGCTGTGATATGTTATATTGGGCTAGCTAGACTGTTGGGGAACAAGGTAGGTAGCATTAAAATGAAGCGCATTTTTTACAAGGAAATATTCAATGAATTTCAGCAATAAAAAAATAGTTATTAGCGGTGCCAGCGTAAGTTTTGGCCAAACACTGTCAATACTTTTTGCACAAATGGGGGCTGAGCTTTTTTTATCGGCACGCACACTGGAAAAAGCCAATGCAACAGCTGAGCAAGTCAGGCATGTTGTTGCGGGTGCAAAAGTCTCAACCTTTCAGGTCGATGTCTCTCACCCTGACGAGATCGTTCAATTTGCACGCGATGTCAGTAACCTCACTGCCGAGATTGATATTTTAATTAATAATGCCTCTTTTTGGCTGGAAGGTACACTATTAGAGGTTACCGATGAAGATATAATAGAGACTATTAACTCTACCGCAACAGGTAGTATGTTAATGACAAAACACTTTTTACCCTTGCTGACACAATCCTCAACACCTGATATCGTGTTTGTTAACAGCACCGCTAGTATAGAAAATAATCGTCACTCAATGGCCAGTGAAGCATTCAGTGCAGCTAAAGCAGCACAAGCAACGTTTGCCGATAGGTTACGCCATCGACACAAGGGCAGTGGTTTGCGCGTTATCACTATTTATCCACCTAACTTTGATAATACCTCGCCACTTATTGAACAAGAGTGGAACGAGCAGCGCGGCCACAGTGACCCCCGCTACCTCACCGCCAGAAATGTTGCCGAGTGTATTAAATTTGCACTGTCTCACGATCGAGTCTGCTCGGTTGATAAAATCATACTTAGCAACAATACCGCTTCAGATACCAACCTAGTGTAGTGGTGAAATAAACGAGTGATGAAATATAGTGAGTGTGATATAAAAAGGGCAAAATGGCTCTTTTTATATTACAGGTATCACAGGTGAACGCTTAGGCAGGAATTTTAACATCTACAGCGCCACCTTTCGGTAGCGCTGCTTAAGCAGTAAAGTCTAGAGTGATAAACTAGCCTTTATTAGCCGAGGCGGCGGGTTTATTACTGGCAGCAGGCGTTTTAACGCTCGCAGACGCAGGTTCTTTTGCTGCTTGCGCAGGCGCTTTTGCCGGTGCAGGCTTTGGTGCAGGCTTGTCTTTATCACTGATGGTAATGGCTAATTCCAAACGATCCTTAACATCGAGTGTCTCTTTTAAATCGGCCATTAAATCACTCATCTGCTGGTTGCGATCAGCAATTTTTGCCTCGAGGTTTTTAACTTCTTGTTCCAGTGTTTTATGCTGTTGGCGAATGCGTGATTCTTTGGATTCTGCGTCTTTAACGATGTCCTCGACCTGGACATTCATCGATTCAAGGGTTTGCTTAACCACAGTGACAACGACTTCATTGTTGTCTCGTGGCAATCCTCGCATTAGCTCAATGGCGTTTTTGATGCCATACGGAATTACCCGCACAGATGAGGTCTGATCGGGCTCTAATGAAATCTTAGCGGTGGCGCCTTCTTCATCAAAAAAGCTTTCATCAAAATCAGAACGTTGGGGCAACTCAACATCTTCAAATTCTTTTGTGGAATCCACGTCGTTTGCATCTTGCCCCCGAGAAAACAGTTTCATACCAATACCCTCTATCTATTTCGTTAAATTGATGGCGGCCTTGAAGTGCTCACCATCGAATAATACGGTTGCTGCTATCAGATGATATAAGTTATAGCTTACAGCGCTTAGCCACGCCTGCAAAGACAAAATAGTCCTTTTACAGACCAAGTGCCGTGTGTTTTGCTATAAAGCCTCTGGCCTTTATTCCTCAAGCCGTGCAACATCGACTGATACTTGCAGTGACTGTGAGCTACCACCGCCAAAAATAACACCTCGCAACGGGCTCACATCAGAATAATCGCGCCCCCAAGCAGTGACGATGTGTTGATCAACCGGTACACTGTCATTGGTTGGGTCGAACTCAAACCACCCTTCTCCTGGTGAATACACTGAAAACCACGCATGTGTTGCATCAGCACCGACCAGCTTTGTTTGCCCCGGTGGTGGTAGCGTTTCTAAATACCCACTGACATAGCGTGCGGCATACCCTAGAGAGCGCAAACAACCAATGGCTAAATGGGCGAAATCCTGACAAACCCCACGCTTGTGCGCGAGTACATCTGCTAAGGGAGTCGCCACGGTTGAAAACCCCGAGTCATATTTAAATTCTGTATAAATTTTATGGGTAAGATCCCGAGCGGCACTCAATAATGGCTTATTATCCGCAAAACAGCCAACGGCATAGTCAGCCAGTGCCTGATTATTTTTGATCATGGGCGAGCTTAATAAAAACTCCCTCGCATATAAGGTCTCTGTATGCCGGATGTCATTGGCGAGTTTTTCTTTTGCCTGCGCACAGGTATTACCATAGTCAAGGGTGCCAATGGAATGTCTGCGATTATCGCTCATGGTAATTTCAGTGGCGACTTCAATTGACATTTCTTTGTGGGGTTCGTGGATTGCAAAGTGATGCACACGATTGCCAAAGTAATCAATGCGACGATTGCCCGTTGACGGTGTTGGGTGTATTACAATTAGTGAGGTATTAGCGTGCTGAAATTGTGTTTCACGCGGGATAATATGTGCGCGGTTATAACACATGCCAACTTTTTGCTGGTAATCGTACTCGGTTGTATGACGCACGAGAAACTTCATAGCTCATCCTCCCATGCGGTGGCCATAACTTGCTGATAAGCCTCGGTATGATCAAAGTATTTATCAGTGACTACACTGGCAAGTTGATTCAACATAGATTGTGTCTTTTCTAATACGTTATCGAGGTGCTCACGCTGCTGGGTGTCTTTGTTAATCGTCGACAGTAGCGATAAATCAGCAAGCTGTACATCGTGAATCAGACTTAAAATCAAACGCCGTTCAGGGGGTATTGATAAGCTATTAGTGCCTGCTGGCAGTGCTTCTATGTGCTCTTTTAACTGTTGCAAAGAGTAGTTGAGTGAGCGTGGATTCGTCGCATCTAACATGGTTAGCTCAAGTCCATTAAACACATCGGTGCGCGCACGGTAGCGACGCCGATAGGTGATCAATGCCTCTAGTGTAAGTAAAACCGTCTCTAGTACGCTGTCTTCATCAAACTCATCCATCGCTGGCACTAAGAGTGCTCGCAGTAGTGACATAGACTGATAGCTGCGCTCAAGATTGCGGCCAATTTCGATAAAGCGCCAGCCATAACCGCGAATCATGCTTTCGTGAATCAGCCCTGAAAGTGCCAATAGGCTTGTCACCAGTGGATCTAGTGCTTCTTCAGGTGCCGAGGTTAAACCCGCATTTAGTGATGCACTCAAACTAGTCAGTTCATCGCGAATATCATTGATAACTCGTTGAGTATCGGCAGACAGTAGTGACTTAACCTCTTCGGAGCATTTTAACATTTCCTGTAGGCTCGACATCACACTACCACTGCGTGATTGATCGAGTACAATCGACATTAATTCAGCCTCTGGGTTATCAAATAGCACCGTATCCGGGTGAGTAAAGCCTGGAAAGGTTTCAGTCACCTCAGTCACAGCCATTAGAATAGTACGATAGCTTGCCGTTGGTAAGTGCTGTGCATTATTTAATTGCACAAAGACCGTTCGCAATAACCGCAATGCTGATTCAGCTCTGACCGCATAGCGCCCCATCCAAAACATATTTTCGATCACCCGGCTAGGCAGGTGAGATAACTGCTCTTGATTGAATGCAATATGCCCTTGGTCATCAGACCACACACTGATGTGTTTTTCAGGCTCGGAGGCCAGCACCCATGTATCTTTACTGAGTATTGCCCCTTTATTATTGATCAGTGTTTCATCAAAGCGAGCGCCTACTCGAGTGAGCCCTCCGGGCATAATGCGGTAGCTGACCTCCCCTGCGGTGGCGAAGCTGCGAAATACGTTTGGCCTTGGGGTTAATGTTTGCTGCTCCCATGTGGGTGAAAAACCCGGGTTAACATATTCTTGGGCAACAAATTTATAGGGCTGTTCACGAAAAATATTTCGCCAGTGTTCAAGCTCATCAGCGGATAAATCACGGCCAATTACAGCGGCATTTTTAGCATGAGAATACGTTGGTTTAATCACAAGGTCGCGCAGATTATCCAGAATATATTCACAATCTTCTGGGTCTTTTGACCAGTAGGTTTTTGCACTGGGAAGTATCAGCTCACGCCCCAGTAAGTATTCACTGATGCTCGATAAATACTTTAACAATACGGGATTTTCTAAAATGCCACTGCCTAGAGGGTTCGCCACGGCTACATTGCTTGCGCGAATAACTTCAAGTAATCCCGGCACACCGAGATAAGAGTCACTTTTAAGCTCAGCTGGGTCACAGAGAAAATCATCGACACGACGAAAAATCACATCGACACGGGTTAAGCCATCGAGAGACTTCATCCAGACATAATTATTGCGTACGGTTAAATCTCTGCCCTGTACGACAGAATAACCAAGATAGTTGGCTAAATAGGCGTGCTCAAAATAGGATTCACTGTGGCTACCCGGTGTTAGTAGCACTATATTAGGCAACTCACCGTTGGGGGCTAAGTGGTTAAGCTTACGGCGAATCGTTTGAAAAAACATCGACAATCGATGTACGTGACTATCGCGAAATAAGCTGGGGAACACACGGGCCATTACGGTACGGTTTTCCAGTGCATAGCCAGCACCACTGGGCGATTGCGTGTGATCAGCAATAATACACACGTGGTTCTCCTGTGTGCGCACCATATCGACACCGTGTAATATCAGTGCATGCTGATCGGGAAACGGCAACCCGAAGCACGGGCGCAAGAAGCCTGGATGTGCAAAAATAGCTTCTGGAGGCAAGATACCATTGCGGATTAGTTCTTGGGCGCCATAGATATCTTTAAGCAATAGATTAAATAACTCTGCACGCTCTAGCAGGCCTGTTTCAACGTGATTCCAGCTGTGGCTATCAAGTAATAGAGGCACGGGGTCCAAGTGCCAGGTGCGCTGATCTTGTGTGTTGTATTGATAACTGGCGCCATCATCGCGCAAAATGCGCTGTACTTTTTGTTGGCGCTCTTGCAGGTTTTCAGCCCCCAGACTGGTCAAGCTGTCAAGCAGGTATTGCCAGTGTGCTTGCATATTACCATCGCGGGTAAATGCATCATCATAAATACCATCAACCGCCTGATAATTGATCGCTGGCTGTTGCTGCTGCTGTTGTTGACCACTACCTGTACTATTGCTGCCAGTAGAGCTCATTAAAAGACCCTTCTTTGGGAATAGGATTTAAATTACGCTGACTATTGTAAGAGTTTAACGCTTAGGGTCAACGTATGCACGTCGCAAATCCAAGGTATACGGGTATTCCCCTAATGGCTCCTCTTGAGGTGGCGCCATAGGTCGCGGAGCCTGTGTATGTGGCACAAACTGGCGCTCGCCAATGGGGGGTAATAGCGGCGGCAGTAGTGTGCTAGGTGTATGATCATTTTCCCAAAAGCGATTAATGCGCCTAGATTCTGCCTCAAAACTATTCACCGGAAAGGTATCATAACTACGCCCACCGGGATGGGTGACGTGATAACTACACCCACCGATAGACATGCCATTCCATGTGTCGATTAGATCAAAGACTAATGGCGCATGTATACCAATGGTAGGATGCAATGCCGATGGCGGCTGCCAGGCGCGATAGCGAATACCGGCCACAAAGACCCCGTGGGTTGAGGTGGCACGCAGTGGTACACGCCGGCCATTGCAGGTTAATACATAGCGATCACTGGTGAGCCCTGTCAGTTTAATTTGCATTCGCTCTAGCGATGAGTCGACGTAACGTGTCGTGCCTTGGGAACCCACCTCTTCGCCAAGTACATGCCAAGGCTCAATTGCCCAGCGCAGTTCTATCTCAACATCACCAATTTGCACACGCCCGTAATGAGGGAAGCGAAACTCATCAAACGGAGCCAACCATTCCGCTTTAAAATCGTAACCGTGCTGTTGTAAGTCACTGACAACATCACTGATATCGGCATTAATATAATAAGGGAGCATAAAACGATCATGCAGTTCAGTCCCCCAGCGCACCAGTTTATGCTTATAGGGTTCGCGCCAAAAGCGCGCTAATAAACAGCGCAATAGCAGCATTTGAACCAGCGACATTTGTGCGTGAGGTGGCATTTCAAAACCGCGAAATTCCAACAACCCCAAACGCCCCGAAGGCGATCCGGGTGCGTATAATTTATCGATACAAAACTCGGCACGGTGCGTATTGCCGGTAATATCAACGAGTAGATTGCGAAAGATACGATCAACCAGCCACGGCTGGCTCACTTCGCCACTGGGGACTTGTTGAAAGGCAACTTCTAACTCATAAAGTGTCTCATAACGCCCTTCGTCAATGCGTGGGGCCTGACTCGTAGGGCCAATAAACATACCAGAAAAGAGATACGATAAACTCGGGTGGTGTTGCCAGTAGGTCAGCAGGCTTTGTAATAAGTCGGGCCGCCTCAGTATTGGGCTATCAGCAGCAGTCGCACCACCGAGGGTGACATGGTTTCCGCCGCCGGTGCCTGTGTGGCGCCCATCGAGCATAAACTTTTCGGTGCTTAAACGGCACACTCTCGCCTGTTCATACAGTGTCGTTGTTTTTTTGACTAATTCATCCCATGAGTGACTGGGGTGAATATTAACCTCGATAACGCCGGGGTCTGGTGTGATTTTAAATTGCTTAAGGCGAGCATCAGCCGGTGGCTCATACCCTTCAATAACGACCGGCAACGAGAGCGCCTCAGCTGTTGCCTCAATGGCACTAATAATAGCCACGTAGTGTTCAAAGTAATGCATCGGTGGTAAAAAGACATATAGGCGCCCGTCTCTGGGCTCTACAACTAAGGCCGTTTTTATGACATCAGCCATCACCTTTGGCGCGCGTTTAGGGTGAGTGGCTTCATGGGAGAAATCAAGTTCATCAAACGGGTCGCGCTCAGGTTGATAGGCCTCTTCTTCACTCACCCAAGGCAGCGACCCTAAGGGTAGACGCAAACCCATTGGCGAATCACCGGGAATGGCGATCACCTGTGAGCGACGCACAGGCCAGCGGCTACTGCGCCAGTACTGGCCACTGTAGTCCCAGCGAATGGGTAAAATAAATGCACTCGGGTGATTTAATCCTTGTTTAAGTATGCGCGCTAACCGTTGGCGCTCAAGATCATCATCAAGGTCTTCACTGTAGAGATCGATATTGTCTGGCAACTCTTGCTCTTGCAGTACATAGTGCTGGGCATCTTCAAACACCGAAATAATATAATCCATCGGTATGCGTAAGTGATGGCACAGTGTTTGTAAAAATTTACGCGCACTTTTGCGGGTGTGCCCATAGTCTTTATCAATATCGGCCAGCAGCTCTGTATTCTTCCACAGTGGCTTACCATCAGTGCGCCAAAAACACCCCAGTGCCCAACGTGGGATCTCTTCACCCGGATACCATTTACCCTGCCCATAGTGCACTAATCCGCCGGGAGAAAACTCACCGCGCAAACGCAACAATAACTGTTTTGCCAGTGATAATTTATCGGCGCCAAGCGCGGTTGTATTCCACTGGGCTGATTCCATATCATCCATCGAAATAAAGGTCGGCTCCCCGCCCATAGTTAAGCGCACATCGAGTTCATCAAACTGTTGATCAACCTGTTGGCCCAGTGTATTTATATGGTGCCACTGGAAATCGCTGTAGGGCTTAGTGACACGAGGGTCTTCGTGAATGCGCACTACTTCATTACTGTAGGTAAAATCGACTTCACATTTACCCGTAGCGCCATCAATGGGGGCTGCTGAACTGGGGTCTGGTGTGCACGCCAACGGGATATGCCCTTCGCCGGCAAATAACCCCGAGGTAGGGTCAAGCCCCACCCAACCTGCACCGGGAAGAAATACCTCGCACCACGCATGTAAATCGGTAAAGTCTTGTTCCGGGCCTGATGGCCCATCGATAGATTTAACATCGGCGGCAAGCTGTACTAAATAGCCTGAGACAAACCGAGCCGCCAATCCTAAATGACGCAGTATCTGTACCAATAACCAAGCGCTGTCGCGGCAAGATCCCTTTCTCTTTTTTAAGGTTGTCTCACACTCTTGAACACCAGGTTCCATGCGGATTGAATAATTAATGTCTTGTTCAAGCTGTTGGTTAAGGTCAACTAAAAAGTCGTTAATACGCCAGGGGTCTTGTGTGGCTGTGGGTAGGCGCGTCCGGTACTTGCTGAGCCAATGCTTAAGTAATACGCCGTGTTCTTTAACTTCAAGGTATTGCTGCAACTGCTGTTTTAGCTCATCGGGATAGTCAAAAGGATAGTGTTGTGCATCCTCTTCTACAAAAAAATCAAAGGGATTAATGACTGTCATATCGGCAATCACTTCAATATCGACCGTTAAGCTATCGGCTTTTTCAGGGAAGACTAAACGTGCCTGAAAATTGCCAAAGGGATCTTGCTGCCAATTAATAAAATGGTTTTCAGGCGATACTTTAAGGCTGTAACGGTGTATCGGTGTTCTCGCATGTGGCGCGGGTCGCAAGCGAATAGTGTGTGGATACAACTTTGTTCGACGATCAAATTTATACTCAGTTTTATGATGAATAGCGATACGAATTGTCATAAAAATATTAACACCAGCAGTTGGTATTACCCCAAAAAAGATGCACTATAAAAGAAGCACTTAGGTAATTAAACATTAATCTAGCGCAAACCACGTCTCAGAAAAAAGACTGTGTAGATTCGCAATATACAATTGTAGATCATTTAAATAGTCACGCAGATCCGTACTTAAATTCGACAATTCCGGTTTGTGGGCAGTCGTGGTACTAATTTTATTTAATGCCATTATAACAGTGCGTGATTTAGGCAGCCGCCTTACAGAGTTCGACATGGATGCCAGACAAAATGCGACTGAGCGCGGAAAGCGTTCATCTCTCAATAAAAAATCAACGACTTTGCGGCCTTTAATTCCCGCTGATACAGCGCGTCTATACGCGTGATGAGCACTGGAGCTGTGTAATACATTGGCCCATACTGTTAAGTGAACGCGCCGCTGGCTTATATCATCACCTAACTCGTTTGAATCAGCAACCGCCGTTGCCCCAGCATCTAGTAAACGCGTTGCCATATCAGCACGCTCTAAATTGCCGCCAAGACACCACATTTCCCAGGCGGCATCTTGTGGCATTGTCGTACTTAAATGTCCTTGAATTAACTGACAGTGATTTATAATCTGTTGTAAAAATTCGTGACGCTTACTTCGATTAAGCCCTTGCTGTATATCTTGACTGGCAAACAGGGACAGTTCGTTGATTAACTCCCACACCCCTTCGGGCATTACATCGCGTGTAGTACGTAGGTTTTCTCTGACATAACTTAGCGATGACAACATGGAATTAGGGTTAGTATCATCGGCGAGTAAAAATTTAACCACATTGCGTTCATCGCGCACTGTATAGCGGTTTTCATAATCTTCAATACTACTATTGAGCATAACCAAATTAAACCAGCTAATATCAATATCTTTTGGCAGGTCCATTAACAAACTGGTATAGACATTGACCAGTCTTGCGGTATTTTCAACCCGCTCTAAATAGCGTGCTGCCCAATAAATTCGCTCGGCGACTCTTGAAAGCATTAACGGGCCTCCGTATCAACAATCCACGTATCTTTACTACCACCACCTTGAGAGGAGTTAACGACTAGTGAGCCTTGTTTCATTGCCACGCGGGTTAAACCACCGGTGGTCACATAGCTGTCTTTTGCCTGCAAAATAAATGGTCTTAAATCTAAATGCCTAGGCTCTGGCTGATCACTCCCAACTAATGTGGGTGCGGTTGATAAATTTAATGTGGGCTGTGCAATATAATTGCGCGGGTTTGCTTTTATTAAACGGGCAAATTCAGCCTGCTGTTTTTTAGTAGAGTGTGGCCCTACCAACATACCATACCCCCCCGATTCGTTAGCGGGCTTTACAACGAGTTTATCTAAATTTTTAAGCACATACGCCTGCTGGCTACTATCGCTGCATAGAAACGTTTCTACATTGGGAATAATGGGGTCTTCACCAAGGTAGTAGCGAATAATCGCAGGGACATAAGCATAGATTACTTTATCGTCAGCCACCCCAGCTCCTGGGGCATTCGCCAGTGCTACCTTGCCCTGCTGCCAAGCCTGCATAAGACCACGCACCCCCAGTACAGAATCTTTATTGAAAACATCGGGGTCTAAAAACAAATCATCAATACGCCGATAGATAACATCGACTCGCGCTAAGCCATCAATGGTGCGCATATACACATAACCATCATCGCCAATCACTAAATCACTACCCTCTACTAACTCCACCCCCATTCGTTGTGCTAAAAACGCATGCTCAAAATAGGCCGCATTATAAATGCCCGGTGTTAAGACAACGATTTCAGGTTGCTCACACTCAGGCGCCAACGCCGCTAAGGTGTCAAATAAGCGCTCGGGGTAATCGTCAACAGGCAGGATTTGATCGTTTTCAAATAGCTCTGGGAGTACTCGCTTGGTGATTGAGCGATTCTCCAGCATGTACGAAACCCCAGAGGGAACCCTAAGGTTATCCTCTAACACATAAAATTCGCCGTCGCTGTCGCGCACAAGATCAGTGCCACAAATATGTGCCCATACACCGTGTGCCGGTGAAACGCCACAGCACTGAGGGAGAAAATTTTTCGATTGTGCAAGAATCTCGCGTGGTACCACAGCGTCTTTTAAAATGCGCTGATCGTGATAGAGATCATCAATAAATAAATTTAATGCCGTAAGGCGCTGAATGAGGCCGCGTTCCATTTTTTGCCATTGTTTAGCAGAAATAACCCGTGGGATAATATCGAAGGGCCAGGAGCGATCAATATTGCCCTCTTCGGTATAGACAGTAAAGGTAATGCCCATTTCCTGGATGGCGACATCGGCCATTTGCTGGCGATGACGAAGTTCTTGATGATCTAAAGATTGTAAATAAGAGGTGAGATGTTTTGCCGGTAGACGTGGATAGCCAGGGCTGCTAATGAGTTCATCGTAAAATAACTGTGGATCATACCCTTTCCAGTTAATGCTCATAAATAGCTCAACCCCCTTTAAGCGTTACCGCTTTTGTTATTGTTTAATATCCTCAGGCAGCTTGCTCGATAGTCTGTGTGTCGTTATCAAGCTCTGCGAGCAGGCCATTATTGACCATCTCCCAGCAGGCATGGGCGCATTCTTTACGGCTTTCATAATCCGTTATTTTAACAGGCTCATGATAAACAACCGACACATTCGCTTTTGCCAACCCTAAGGCATTAAAGAAATGGGATGCAAAAGGCATGCTAGCATACCAAGCGTAATGGTCACGAATATTACGATCCATCGGCTTGCCTTTATAATGAGTATAAGCCAGCGTTACCGGTTGGATCATAACATCTACAGATGCGCGCTCTACAGCCTGTAACAGGCTTGATTTAAAGGGTTCTACGTGTTCACCTTCTGTACTGGTACCCTCGGGAAACAACATAAGATTACCATTGTTATCAAAGTGTTGTTGCATCATATCGATCTGACCACGCACTTTTTTACTGTTGCGTTCAAAGAACAGAGTGTTCTGAAATCGTGCAAGGCGCCCCAAAATGGGCCAACTAGCCACTTCTGATTTGGCGATAAAATACCCCGGAATCAAACTGCCTAAAACAAAAATATCTAAATAAGATATGTGATTGACTAAAAATAGGGTCGGCTTGTGCTCGCTGAGTTCACCTTTAACGGTGAGATTTAGTGAAAATAACCAGCAACACCCTTTATGGAATTGCTTATGCAACCCCGCTAAATTTGCAATACCGACACACCGAGCAATAATGTGGATAATGGGCATGACAATACACCACAACAATAGCAATAGTGTATGCAAAACGGTTCTTACTCCGCTCGAAGGAGATTTTATCGTGGGCATATTAAACGTGAGTCACTAAGTTGGGGTTTTTGCGTAGCATATTGGCTGTTTCAACATAGATTGCAACATACACAGTATTAAAAGCATGATCAATAATCGCCGCATCGCTAATACGCGCGCCTAATTTTAAATAGCCACGCAGTAATGTAGGTATTGATTTTTGCGCTTCATCCCACTGTGCATTAGGCTCGTAGAGTTCTGTAATACTAACATAGTCATCAACCTTAGGGCTGGGCCTCAACGCGACCGGTGCCAGATGATGCTCATATAAATAATTAAGAATGGGTTTGTGCTCATCGATATTGGTACCTGAGAAGCTTGCACACCCAAACATAACATCAATCTGGTTGTCCTGGATAAAAGACATCGCATACTTCCAGATCAACATCAAAATAGCACCACCGCGACCATTGGAGTCAATACAAAAGCGGCTAAGCTCTAGGTGTTTTTCGTAATGATTGCGAACATGGGTTAAATCGAAAGTCTCTTCTGTATAAAACTGTTGCTCAGGTTGCAGGCAATAGTTGTAAAACAGACGCAGTGTTCCGACTATGGCCGGCTGCGTTTGTGCACGAGTATCGATTACAATAATATGGTAGCCAAACTCATCCCATTCATCCATGTCACGCTGTGCTGCACGCATTTCAGCACTAGGATTGCCGTTTTTTTCGGCATAAAATATACGGTAGCGCAGTGCTTGTGCTGCGTGAACCTCACCCTTATTTTGCGCAAAGCGCACTTCATAAGGACCCGCCCGGTAAGTGGGAGGTGTGATCAACTGATCAAGTGGTACGGCTGTATTTGTTGCTCTCATGATGCCCCCTAACAATCGGCCCCTGACAACTCATGATGGTATTACTGCCATTTGAGCGAAATGACGACCCTATATAGTCGCTCTTACCGGCCGCTGCCGGTAAGAGGTTATAACGTACATTATATGATTATGCTGATACCTTAACGGTCTTTTCATGAACAAGTGTCGATGGTGCGACGCCAAAATCGTTGTCGACATGTAGGCCACTAATGCGCACCATTGCGGCCATTAAGGCAAAATGGTGTACAGTATGCCCCTGAAGAAACTGTAGCTCGCGCCCCAGTGAGGAATGAGTCATCTGTCCCCTAGGCATATCGACATCATTACACATCAGCACATTGAGTGTGCGATCCGGTTCTGCAATAGTGCTAACTGTCGTTTTTAATGTCTTCAAATACGACTGTAATGTTCGGATAACATTAATAGCGTAATCTCTATCGCTCTCTAGCTGAGAGTCACGTAGACGCTGATCATAATCGATGATACCGGCCTCTAAATCTCGCTGAAAACACAAATAATGGTCGACAATATGACGTAAATGCTTACCCAATGAAGATTCAAAGTAAGGTCTTTCTACATGGGTATAACGATCTGCGGGAAGAGTTTCTAATAATGTGATAGCCGCTTGCAATGTATCAATATTATTATCGATCAAATGTGTGATGGTCAAAAGGAGCTCCGGTTAATGATTTCTAGTCTCAGGTCTTACGTTTTCAAATGTATACAGCATAGATTATGCCATCTAACTACTGTTAGGACCCCTACAGTCTATAATAATTCACTATGAGTGGAAATGCATCGTAAAGTTGGCATTTCAAGTAATTGCAGTCAATTGAATCACCACTTGAATATGTGTACTGGTTTAAGATTTAATCACCAAAAGGGGCAAGCCCTAGCTACTCTTGCCATTTCAAGGCATAATGCGCGCCTTTTATACGTACACACACATACACATTCACGCACGCTCCAGACGGCTATATAGGTTGTATCGGTTCAATGCCTAAAAAGTTATTTAAACGATTTATTCCAACCCCGGCGGCCGTTAAAAAACACCGCTCTCTAGGTTTTTTGAGCCATCTATTGCACGACCCTTATTTATTTCACCTCAATAAGCACTCGGTTTCTCTCGCGGCGTTAGTCGGTGTCTTTTGTGCATTCTTGCCAATACCCGGACAAATGCCCGTCGCGGCAGCTATCGCGTTATGGGTGCGCTGCAATCTACCTATATCGATTGCCCTAGTCTGGATTAGCAACCCACTGACAATCCCCCCCATTTTTTTTGCCACCTATAAATTTGGTAGCTGGATACTGCAAACACCGCCTATGGAGTCAACCATTGCACTGTCCTGGGAGTGGTTAACACAGGACTTTGTGCATATCTGGCAGCCACTACTAGTGGGCTCATTAATTACTGCGGTTGTGTTTTCGCTGCTAAGCTATGTGGCCGTGCAATTGTTTTGGCGTTGGCATGTGGTCAGCCAATGGAGAAAACGCCGCCAGGATCGCGCCCAGTCGCGAAAGCGCCACTGATACTTAGCCGTGACTATTCATAGCGCAGTGCTTGGGCAGGTTTAATACTAGCGGCCTTCCACGCGGGATAAATCGTTGCTAATAAACTCATCAATAACCCTACCCCCGCTACCATCATCACATCACTATAAACAATTTGCGATGGCAAATAACTGATAGGATAGATATCCGCTTTAAGAAAAGTCACACCAAATAGTGATTCAATCACATCGACAAACCCTTGCACGCCCAGCGATAATCCCAGCCCCAAGACAGTGCCCAAGACAGTGCCCACCACACCAATAACCGCCCCTTGCACGATGAAAATGATCATTATTTCTCGACTTGTCATACCGAGTGTGCGCAAAATAGCAACGGCACTTTGTTTATCAACCACCACCATTACCAGTGTCGAGACTACATTAAATGCTGCGATAGCAATAATCAGCACCAGCAATAAACCCACCAGTTTTTTCGACAATTGCACCGCGTGATAAATATTCCCGTGGGTACGTGTCCAGTTACTGGTATAGAAGCCATAGGGGAGCGACTGGCGCAACTCATCGGCCACCAATGGCGCAGAGAATAAATCCTCAACTTTGATGCGCATACCTGTAATGGTGGTTGGATCGTCTGTTAACCCTGCCGCTGGCGCTAACCCCATGAGCACCAGCGATTGATCAAGCTCTGTTTGTGTGGTGAATATATCAATGATATCGACCATTGCAATCGAGGGTGCGCGCCGTTGCTGACCACTTTTAGGTACGACAAGTGTCACGCTATCACCCACCGCAAGCCCTAGTTTTTCAGCCAGCCCCTTACCCATCGACAAGGTGTTAGGGCGAGCATTAAGTGCGGCTAATGTGCCTTCAGTTAGGTAACGCTGAATAATAGAAACATCGCCTTCGTGGGTTGCAGTAACGCCGTAAATCAATGCGGGCTCGGCTTTCTTACCCGCACTAATAATCCCCTGAAGCTCAACAAAAGGCGCAGCCGCAACCACGTTGGAATGTGCGATAAGCTCTGGTTGTAGTTGTTGCCACTGACTAATACCCTGCGAGTGATACAGTGAAATTTGTGGTACTATTTTGAGGATTCGCTCACGCAGCTCTTTATCAAAGCCATTCATCACTGACAGTACCACTATCAATAGCGCCACCCCCAATATCAGACCAGCCATTGCGATACCCGCAATAAAAGAGACCGAATGGCTACGCTTGCGCGCCAAAATATAACGCAGGCCAATAAAAAACGTAACGGGGTTATACATGTGTGGTATCCAGTGGCTTTAGCTCGCCCCCCGCAAGCATAAGCACCCTATCCATTCTGGCCGCTAAGGCCTGATCGTGGGTTACAACAATAAAGCTGATGCTATAACGTTGATTAAGCTCCAGCAACAACGCCTCTATTGACTCGGCGGTATCGCGATCGAGATTACCGGTTGGCTCATCCATCAAAACACAGGCGGGCTCTGTCACAATAGCCCGTGCAATCGCAACACGCTGACGCTCACCGCCTGATAGCTCTGAAGGTTTGTGCTGTAACCGCTCCCCCAAACCTACTCGGGTTAACATATCGCTGGCACGCCTGCGTGCCTCAGCTACGGCCACTTTACCAATTAACAGCGGCATGGCTACATTTTCAAGTGCAGTGAACTCACCGAGCAAGTGATGAAACTGGTACACAAACCCCAAGTAGCGATTGCGTAAGCGTCCACGGCTGTTATCATCCAGTGATGACAGTACTTCGCCTGCGACAATCACCTCGCCACGGGTTGGGTTATCAAGCCCGCCCAGTAAATTGAGCAACGTACTTTTGCCTGCACCAGAGCTACCAATAATGGCCACTCGCTCAGCCTCATCGATACGCATCGTAACGCTATTGAGCACGGTGATATCCTGAGGTCCCTCCCGGTATACTTTTTGTAACTCGCGGCATTCCAGCACACTTTGACGCTGCTTCATAACATGGCTCTGTCGTTGGAGAATCTATTATTAAGAAATCTGCTGTTAACGTGCATTTTATTCATAGCGCAGTACCTCAGCAGGTGCTACCTTTGCCGCACGATAAGCCGGGTATAGGGTCGCAACAATACTCATGACAATCGCGCAGCCACAAATCATCACCACATCATCAAAACGCAGCTCAGACGGTAAATGGCTAATAAAATACACATTAGGGTCGAACAAGTACACGCCGAGCGTATGCTCAAGCCAGGTGACAATATCACCGATAAACCACGCCAATAAGCACCCTATGAGTGCTCCAATAGCGATACCGATGATACCCACCGCGCTACCTTGCACAATAAACACGCTCATCACAGCACCAGCGCTCATTCCCAGTGTACGCAATACCGCGATATCACTGCGTTTATCGGCCACCATCAAGACAAGGCTGGTTACAATATTTAATGCCGCTACTGCAATGATGATCATTAACAAAGCGCTGATAATCCGTTTTTCCATTTGCACCGCTTGAAATAAGCTGCCCTGGGTTTGACTCCAGTCTTTGTAATCGTATCCATCGCCTAACTGTGCGGCTAGATCGGCCATTACCGCATCAGCACGATAAATATCATCCACTTTTAAATGAATACCTTGTACCGCGTTAGGCATACGATA
>Ga0193963_1000562_pt1 | contig 19291 bp, 36 predicted proteins | sample FB_6_MG_FD_140359 | JGI IMG/M metagenome (GOLD analysis project Ga0193963, IMG submission 140359) | Microbial mat bacterial communities from the Broadkill River, Lewes, Delaware, United States - FB_6_MG | ecosystem: Environmental > Aquatic > Freshwater > River > Microbial mats | place: USA...
AACCTGTCTCTTTGCGTCGTAAACCTTGGGGATAGAGTTAATAAGAATCCTTGCTGTGTGACAAATAGCAGTCTCTTGTGACTTGAAGTACTTTACTGTCCCGTTATCGCCTTTATTCTGCTGAAGCTCTATAGCTACGCCAGACTGCAAGCCTGGATTGTCTCCCATATTGGAATTAAACAGGCCCGCCGCTACATTTAGCGATCTTGCCGCATCCGCCGCTGTTGTCTGTAGGCCTGCGTTAATTTGAGCGCCGCCTTGCCAAAATGGAGGTGGTGCACTCTCGTCTACATCATAAAGCTGCACTGGATCAGCATTTGTGTTTAATGTCTGAAGCTTGGGCGCGTGGCCTTGTGCCTGCTTCTTTGTCATCCAATACTTACCACGAGGAGCTAGAGCGCCCTCTTCAATCTCTCTAGACTTTGCATAATTAAATACGCGCTGAGGATCGATTAGCTTCTCAATAACGCCCCGGTAGATAACTTTATTCTCAGAAATATTAAAGTTGGCATATGTTGGAATTACTGGAAGCCACTCGAACACCGTTTCTTTTTCATCCTCAAGCCAGCCTGAGCCATCGTATAGGCGAGAATAAACCGTGCTTACATCTCTATTTCTTCTTCTAGACTCTACTACCCCCGCCGCCGATAGCTCATCAATGACAGGCTCTAACGATTCTGCTGTGTACACTTTCCCGTTAGACATTAACACTAATTCGGTGGACTTAAGTTTCTTGTATAAAAATTCACCAACGATTATCTGATCTGGCTTGCAATAGTAGACATCACTGCGGCGGTCATCTCCTACCGATTGCCCCGAACCATCCGGCCAGCGCTCTTTGTACTCATCCTCGCTCAAAGCCTGCAAAACATGGCACCAATTCGCGTCACTTCTATCTTGGCGCTCAGAACCCGGATCAAACCAAACCCTATCCTCAAAATTTTCAATCGGAACTATTAAAAGGTCTTGGTCAAAGCTATCGGACTGCGCCCAATCCGTTATAACTCGCCATCCCCCCAGCCCTTTTGCGATCATGTTTCTCGCTTGCTTGCTAAATACGCCGCTAGCGTTCGATAGATTTTCTATATTGCGAATAATTCCGTCATAGGTTTTCGCTAAATCCTTAGTGGCATCACCACCAGCGGGGCGAACCCGTATATCAAAGTCAGCCTGATCTATCTCGCCTGCTATCTGGTCAATAACCGGGTTGCACATATCAAACGTATAGCGCGGGCGACCAGACATTTTACTAATAATCTCTGGCTCCCACTGCCCGTCACGCTTATTTACAAAATGGTCCGCTTCTCTAGCAGCGTCACGGTTATCCTTATCCGTATCTTGAGCAGACTTAAGAGAATTGGAAACTTGTGTGTAATCACTAAAATCTGTCATATTTTTTACCAAAGAGAGTCAAATTCTAAAGGCTTGTCATTAATTAAAGGCTCCGGGATCTCTTCGCCCATAGCTAAACAATCTGACATGCCAGGCGATTCTATACCGTACTTGTTTTTCATTTCTTCTTTGCTCATCAGCTGAATCTTCCCCGCGCCATTTGGCTTTCTTGGTATGCGGCAAACTTCAGATCTTAGCTTGTCAATTAACTTAATATCGCTAGATATACTAATTATTGTATCAGGATCAATGTATTTCCCGTTAACTACTGCCTGATAAGTGTTGTAAAAGCGCTGAGCAAGCCCTGTATACCTCTGCGCACGCTTGTTGTAAAAAGTATCTGCGTTGGTCTTAGGTTTATCTTTGCTGCCTAGAGAAAGCAGCCCGTCATACTTGGCTTTTTTGTTCTCGACCTCATTTGAGCCCCGATACATTCTTAATTCTGTTGACTTGCCCTTAAATGAGTCGCCTATCTGCTTTCTTAAAAGCGCCCCCATTCCGTCGCCATCCCAGACAAACATATCAGCGCCAGATCTTATGGCCCGCTCTGTCGCTAAATCACAAGCGACATTACCGTCTTTTGCTTCTAGCTCATCTACATCATGATACAATATGCCAGTTCTGCAAGCGTAACCTTTAGAATCTCCACCCTGGTCGGCTGGATCAAATGTAGATACTGTTGCACCTTTTGGGTCTATACCTAATTTAATATGTGAATCGACAGCAGCATCAAACCACTGCTTTTTAATGATCGCGCGTTCTATTGTTTCGTTATATGCGCCATTCCAAATATGATCGTACTCATCAGGATCTAGATTCTCTTTATCATCCAGTCTTTCTTGCTCTAGCTCTGGCGGGAACCATGGATTCTCCTCATGATTCACTTGTACAACCATAATCAAATCATCTTCGTACTTACCATATTTGGACAAATCCGCTTCCGCTCTTGATAGATACTTTTTAGCTATAGCATCTTCACGACTATTGCGGTTCATTGTTATCCATATTTCCGGCGGGTGCGAATCTTCATCGTTATTATCTGCAGCCGATGACCTTACTGAAGGCGTTAGAACCTTTAAGCTTCGCTCTGTTACAGACTCGCCCTCCTCTATCCATAATCGATGTATGCCAGCTATAGATTTTAGAGAGGTTATGTTTCGCGCAAGGCCTTTATAAAATATTTCACCGCCGGATGATGATCTAATGTGATTATTAGTATAATCCATTCCCTCAACGCCTAAGCGGTCAATTTCTTGCTTTAAACTCTCATGTACTGAATCATCAATTGAATTCTGGAACTCACGAGTACAGCAAATCCTTTCGCCATGATCGCAAAGCATTAACATAATATCGCCAACGCCTATAGACTTAGCTGAGCCTCGACCGCCTACAGCAATCTTTATTCGCTTAGGCTTCGATAGCAACCAAGCTATACCTTCAACAATCCTTAAGTCTACGTTAGCCATTTTTATCTGTTGTAACAGGGTTAACGATCCATGTATTAACCGGCTTGCCGCCTGAGGTGATATCTTGTTGAACCTTTTCACCATACTTCTTAGGCTTTATTTTGGATAAATACCATTTCCTAACATCCACCCTAAGCTTTGCTCGCTGTATATTCTCCCCATTGAGTTTAAATGCTGCCCGCCCTGCATCTTCACTGTGCGCTTCCATCCAGTCATTTGACCCATTATCCGCAATATCAAACATCTCCTCCGCTAAAGCTTCCGAAGCCTCTTCTTTTGCGATTGCGTATTGGTTAGAAAACTCTGGGTAGGTCGCTATCCATAAAAAGATAGTTGTCCTCGATGGCATAGCATCATCTTTGCAAATAGTGCGCATCGAATCACCTACAGACAGTCGAGCGCATATATCCGCCGCCAACTCTGGAGTGTAATCCGTAGGTCTACCGCCTGCCATAATTACCCCGGCACCTTCTGCAATGTTCCCTTAACACTTAAGACTATAGCTGGGGCTGTTGCGCCTGTTAGGACCGCCTTATACTCATTACCGCCAAAATTATCAACGATAAAGCCTGCCTCCGCTGTCTTGCTGGTATCTTCAATGTCTACATAAGAGTTATTCGCCATCTTCTCTTGTAGCTTTAACGTGCCGCCTCCAAAGTCTCCAGAAAACTTAACTCTAAACGAGCCATCAATAGCGAACAGAGTTTCGCCGTCTGCCGCTATATCTTGACTGAAGCTTTTATATCCTTTGCTCATTCTATTCACCTATGATGATTGCTTTCAAAGCAATGTCTTGTCTCGTGCTCTAGACATCGCGGGTATGAGTTTCGTTTAATTACTATCAATACAACGCTATACAACTAACATTACTGACTGTGCCAGAAAAAGAGTTTAACGCCTGAAATATCAAGCCGGCAGATGAATTATCATCTAGCACAAAAATATAATCGCCATCCGCGGTTATTGACTGATTTGAACCGCCGCCCAGACGAACACGTAATTCGCCAACAGATCCCGATACCGTCAAGCGTACAACGTAGGCTTTCCCAGCCTCAATCTCAGAGATATTCAGACCTAGACTACTATTACTAGTACCATCACAGGTATACGTTAGATCACCATTATCTGTCCAGCTAGCACCGATACTTGTCCAGTTGTCATTAAATAACTCTGTACCGTAACCCTGCAACGTTGCCTCTTTTACGATCTCTTGAGCTGCATAGATAGCCCCGTCTGCGTATTTACCTGATAGATAATCATAGCCAGTCTCGGTAGGGTGCCCTGAGTCAAAACCTACGCCGCCGTAGTTTGGGGAAGACCCTTCTGCTCCTGATGGATCCCAGTTAGCTCCATCTCTCCGCGAACCGTCTACCAGGTAAACGCCATTCTGTATCCATTCTGCCTCGGTAGTGCCGAAAACATCTGTAAACCCGTCTTTGTTATTATCCAGCCAATGATCTGATTCGCTAAACTGTGGTGCCCTAGCTCCGACAGGAAAGATAATTACACAGTTAGGCTGCAATTCTCTCAACCTGCGAAACGCCTCAGCTACTGCTGGTCTCAGTGTAGGATCATCTGAGGCTGAATCATCATTAATTGTAGTAGGCATTACAAAAAGGTCTCTAGGCTCTCCTCCTGCATCTCCAGCGAATAACGCCTCTGCTGCTGACGGATATACGCCGCCGCTTAATCGATCAGCGTAATTAGATCGGTTAGACTGCCCCGGCCTAAACCTATTCCCACGCAGACCGTGGTTCCGTACTTGCAATGCGCCAAGCTTCTCACCGAACTGTCGGCACATACCGGAAATAGCCTTCTGGTCGTTCGGGTTAGTACCGCCGCCAGTTGTGTTATCTAGTGTGTCAGCGTTCTGGCCGAATACGTAACTATCACCGAACATAGTAATCAACGGGAGGTCTGGGTCTGCGTAGAGTAGAGGAGGAGTTGCGCCTGTGTCAAAGTTATAACCATTTAATGCAAGCGTCTGGTCACATCCAATAACCTCGACTATTCTAGTGCCAACGCTGCCAAAATCGAATTGATACCAATTCTGATCGTCGCTAGACGCATTATAAATCTGTTTCCACGTAACACCGTCATCCTCAGACCAGCGTAGAGCAAACGACCCATCCCCAAGCGTTCCACCCTTAAACTCGAATACTTGTCCTTCAAACACAAATAGATTCGACATGCCGTTAGCGAAGTTAATGCTAGGATCTGGATCAACCGGCGCTTGCGGCTCCGTCAGTATCCAGCTGCCACGAATAGGGCATGAATAACCGAACGGCACGTCTTTCTCGTCAACCAACCCACCTCCGGTTAGAGATGTACCGTTTATTGTGCTGTTTGTGTTGTATATAGTGACAGTAATGTCACCGGCCCCATCGACAACGGTAGATCTAGCCCCCGGTGAGTTCCTATTTAATATTTTTGTTGCAGATTCAGCGAACAGCAAAGCGGTTGATGGGCTCGGAGTGTCGCCACGCACAACGCTTCTTACTACATTTCGAACAACTGGACGTGTAATGCTCATTTATCGCTGGCCTCATGCTCATCTAGCTGCTTTTGTATTAGCTTCATTTCAAGCTCACGCTTTTTCTTTGATCCGATGTATACAAGAATACTTATGATTATACTAACCAATGCTGCTATAAAGTTAATATTGTCTCTAACCCATAGAGCAAGATTACCTCCGGCGAGAACCAAAGAAACAATCTTTACACCCACTGGGCTTAAGACTGCATCCGTCACATAATGACTTAGCCATTCTCTTAATTCTTCTTTCATGATTATACCACTTCACCAGGGCGTAAAACTTTACCGTTATTAAAACGCCTATCGCAACCCAGAAAGCTATATTCCATGTATCCATCCCCGTCGCGCCTTGTCGCAATCATAAGTCTTAGAATTAAAGCGCAGTTACAAACAAACATAGCGCCAGAGTAGAAGTATTCATTTACCCCTATAGCATACAACACAAGGCCTAGAATATTAACCGCGCACATGCCTACAAGAATTAGTAGGGAGTGGGCTATATAATCAGGCTTTGATTCCTTGTATGCGATCATGAGAAGCAACCCGATAAGAACATCACACAGTATTGCTGTTGTGAAAAATATGTATGAGTCTAGATAGAGGTATTGTGATGCAAATGTATTTAGAGCGTATACGATAAAAACGACACCGAATGCCGTTTTTCTATAAGGTCGATTGTATAGCGATAGAGCAAGAAATACTCCACATACGCTATAGCTTATCATCTCAAGCACGTTTCTTTTTCTCTTCGGTGCGTCGCTTGGATCTTGGCATGCCAGATGATGCCACTCTTTCTGGCTTTTTCTTGCTAGTCGTTGAGCGTCCGTTTCTTTTAGGCTTTTGAGCCATAACACAATCCTCTTTAAGTGATAACTAATTTTAGCATGTAGTACTATAGAGAGAAAGAAGCCGGAGTTAACAAGCTAATCCTCTGCATTAATATCCATCTCTTCGAGCAGTTCTTCAACAATATCTCTATGATAATCATCAAGGTCTTCATGTACTATATGCACATAAGACCCATCCACCGTGTCGTTGTGACCTGCGCTGTATGCAAGATTATATATAAAGTTTATTTGGTCTATAGTTAGCTTCATCTCTCACTCTCCTATTAATAACACATCATTGCATATCGGACGCTTCGCGCCGTATAAATATAGATGTTATGTGTCATGCAACCCTTCACTTTTACGGTGTCTCTCCGCGCAAAACTTCATATAAGCTCTTAATGCAGAAAATGGGTTTGCGTAATATCCGGTACTGTAGTTAGGGCAGCTAAAACAAAACCCAAAAACATGCTTAGTAATACTGAATTTCAATAAATGCACAAATTCGCGTTTTGTATATTTATTGTCTTTGATTTTAAAAAGGTTTATTTCCATTCCCGTACCTCCTGTTGCACACATAACAATGCGTTAAATTATGACGCTCGCTGCGCTCTCTCAAATTACCGCCGGGTTATTTGGTCGCTACATTGCGTTATCAAAACCGTGGCCGTCATCCAGCCTCGACCAGCGCTCATCTACAATCCGATCAAAATCAGGTCCATGAGACTCGCCAAGCATCCCCCAGTCGTCACCGCAGTCTTCGCCCCAATTATCCTCATCACGCAAAAACTGATAACGACCAGCATCGCGCTCCAGTTCTTTCAATCGCTCTGAATCTATTGTTACTGTTGCCATTTCATCTCCCGCGCCAAATAACAAGGCGCTTAATCATTGACTGCTCGTAAACTCGCAGCTTGTTAGCTTTCGGTTATATTTTGTGCTTCTAATGGGTTATTGATTCTGGAAGAGAGCATAGGCTATCTATCGTCTGCCCGTTTTCATCTTTCATCCCGTGCGCACCGTGATCAAATTCAAAGCGCTCATAGTCAGATTTAAAATGAACTTCTGGAGTCCCGCACTGCATCGCAATCACTAGACCACAATCATCAATTCTTTCCAGAACTTTGCGTGCCGCCTTTATCGCTGCCCGCTGTTTGCACGTTAGCTTTCTGTTCATAATCACTCCCTCTTAGTTAAATCAATATTAAACAATGGCGGTTAGATAGGGTATTAGACGTTGGTCTGAGTTACGCTATTAAATACCTGTAACCCTAGATCTGGATGCACGCAGTTCCGTAATATCTGTGCTGGGCAATGATTATTCCCATAGTAGATATTTTCATCGTAATGGATGCCCAGCCAATCCATTAACGCACTTTTACCCTCTACGGTAGTTTTATTGATAAAACCTTTTGGCCTTTTAACATCCAGGGCCCGTACTTCTCGATTAGACCAAAACAGATGACGACCTACTTTGTATGCTGGAATTATTTCTCCGTAATAAGGAACTACATTCTCAACCACCCAATCACCTTTGAAGTTATGCGTTAGAAATAAAATCTCTTCATAAAGACTCATGTCTGGGTATAGAGGCTTTCGATTTCTTCCCGATCTAATCATTCTGCTGTGGCTTTGGCATGGCGGCGACGACCAAATAAAATCAAACTCTTGGTAGTGATCCAATAAGTATTGATGCGCATCACCAATAACCACCTCATCATCGGGGTAAAGGCGCTTATAAACCGCGGCTATTTTAGGGTCATATTCGACAGCTACAACATCCACCCCCTGCCACTCCTTACGATTGCCTCCTAGACCCGCGTACAAGTTTAAAACTCTCATCTCCCTACTCCTCACATATCCGCCTTGCTTCTTCCTCTGCCAGATCTTTAAGCTTATCCATCTTAAAGCAGTCGGGAATGTCTTGTTTAATCGCTTCTAGTACCTCATCGCGGAACTTTTGCAGCTCATACATGCTATCTTGCATTGTTAGTCTCCAGTGCGTTAGAGCAAATAGCATGAATTTCATCCTGCTCTGTCATCGCTTGAATTATCTCAAATAATGATTCATACCATTCAATCTGATCTACTAGCATCTTATTAGTCTCTTGTACTGCCTTTAGCTGTTCTTTTGTGTTGCACATGTGATTATCCTTTTCTTATAAATCTAGCGAGGAAATTCTTTTAAGGTATTGGTAATGGTTGTAAATGCTACATCTTTAATTTTGTAGCACTCCATCACCCAAGACTTATCATCCAGAAACATAGACATAATGAAGTAATCGTTTTTAGATTTACTTAGAACTATCTCTTCTCTCTTTGTACCTTTGTCTATAACCTCCTTTACTTGAGCGAAATACATATCCCCTTGTGCTCTTTGTATAATCAAGCTGTCGCCGACACTTAATTGCCCATAATCATTGACGCTCAAAATATCTAATCCGTTACCCATAACCTACCCCTTAAAATAATTTCTTTAGTGATGACAAAGCATCACTTGCTGCTTTCTTGTTCTGCTCTGTGTCTACCCGCTTACCATTATCGTGCTTTTCAAGCATTGCGCTATTAGGCTTTGGTAGGGTAAATGTTTCGCCATCCATTACCCGTTTGCATATCTCAGCATACGCTCGCTTGAATTTAGGGAAACTATCTTTCTCTGGTGCCGTTCCTACCTCAAACCAGCCAACTTTCTTGCCGGCATGATATACAGCCGGATGACTCCAAGGCTTTTTAGAGGGAGATCTGTATTTGTTTGCAGCCTCTCTGTAAGCCTCTTCAGTGGACGGTAAGCCATAATCTGTAATATCAGGCAGGCACATCGCTTTAAACTCAGGAGCGGACGGAGGCCAAGCCTCACCACTGTTTGCACACTTCCTTAGCCCTAACATTAAATCTTTGGGCGAAAGCTCCCCTAAAGTGGCTAGCCATAGATTGCCATCGTCCTTATCACCATAGGAAGACGACCACTTATGACCGTACAGTTTCGTCATGGAAACCCAAAGGCTGGATATATCCTGGCTGCTCAACTGGCGTGAGGTCTGTGTTGAGTCGGTTTGCTGCTGCGACCCTTTCAACGGCTGATCTATTAGACTGTTGACGTTTTTCATTGCGGCTGCTCGCGTTATTTAGCCAAGTTCTAACGCTCGCCTTCCAGCAAGCCATCTTTTTATTATTCCTTTTCCATCCCATAGACTCCCAGTAGTCGTGGAATGCGTTAGCTTCTTTAGGTATAGAGCACTGATGGAGTTTATTTTTACTCCTAAGCTCGATCATGTAGCTTTCTATATCACCGACCGATGGGGGCTTAAACTGCTCGCCTCGCTTCTTGGCGGTCGTAGGTAGCGGTTTTATATACTCCTCCCAATCACTTCCGCCTATAGATTTATAAGTTACACCTTTGTCATCAAGACCTAATACTTCATGAGGCTGACTATGGATTAGTATTTGAATTATCTTAGGCATTTTTACCCTCCCTGAAAATAAGCCCTCAATTAAGAGGGCTATGCAATTACTTCTGATACATTCTCATTTGAGCGCCCATAGTCCCCATGGCATCGTATGGCATATATATCGTGTTGCCTTGAGGGTTTGCTTGCATCTGCTTAATCATCTGTTCTTGAACCTTAAGAGCCTTAAAGCGCAAGAAGTTTTCACTAATTCCAGAAGCCACTGTTTTGTTGTAGTCCCTAATAGTTCTAGCTTCTACCAATTCGGCATTATAATTAGCCTCAGCTATAGCCTCGCGAGCTTTAGCGTCCGCGATTTCTTTTGCCTTATCTGCTTCTATCTTCGCCACCTCCGCCCGCGCCTGAGCAGTTGCATTGACAGCAGCAGTTACAACTTCAGGCCACGCTATATTCCCCAAAGCGACATCAGACATAGCCAAGGGAACCCCGGCAAATCCTTCTGTTATAGCCTTTGCCATCTCTGCACTTATTCGATCATAGTTAACATGTACCTCGTCAACGGCGTAATCATTCATTACCTCTCGTGATTTATTCCTAATAATCATGCGACCATATGTCGAATAAACTTGCTCCAGAGTGACTCTGCCATCAACAGGCGTAATATCATTAAACATTGAATTTATAACAGCATCAGACCCCGCGATTCTTGTTCTAAACCGAATATCAAATTTCAGCTTCACCTTGTCGCTAAGCATTACCGTCATGGTTTCTTTCATCGTTTTTGTGCCAGTCTCCAGCAAAACGAGCTTGCTGCGAGAAAATGGCCCAAAGCCACCAACGCGGCCAGGCGGATGAACATCCGGCGTATAACCACTTGAAGACAGAACCTTACCTACATGGGCTGGCGGAACCGGCTCTGAGCATCCCGATAAAACCGCCACCAAAGTTAACACTACCGCTGTAAATAATTTTTTCATCTAATTAGTCCTTTAGTTTGTTTTTTTCAGATTCAAGGAAATCATCATAATTCGGCCTATCTACCGTCACTCTTGGCGGCAGCTCGCTTAAATGATCTCTGTGCTTTTGTAGAACTTTAGCGTCTTCTTGATAGTTATGACTTACTGTGTTCGTAGTCAGCTTCACTGGCTTGGTATAAGCTACGACAATAGCTACCACCACAACCGCTAACGCAGATTTGCGCTTTCCCTTCTTAAGCAAGAGTGCCAGCAAACACAAACCAGCTAGACCAATCAGCGTCACTATCAAGTGAAACGGTATTAATGCTAAATCCATAAATACTCCTCTCTCATCTAGTTATCTAAGCTTAAACCTGACCAATTTATCTATCTATTAGACCTTGGTTTAACCCTTATCTTTTTTTAAACAATAAGAGTCATTAGATCGTTAGTACAGGGATGGAATAACCCCGCCTCAATCTTATACTCCTAATTACTTAACGGTATGCAACGGCCTATTTACAATCCTTGTTGGTAGCCCAAACCATTCCCCTGTACGAAACGTTGCTTTATCCGCGATCTAACGTCATCAAGTAATCGGTATTGCTATGTAATATCCGGTTTGCGTTTTGGAAAGTGTCAAAAACCAGCTAAAAATGAACTTTAGCCGTTGAGGAATCGAAAAATACGAAGTGTTTTGCTTGTAGTTGTACAAAAACGTCCGAAGGTTTATACTTTACTTGCCGTCGGCGTTGATACTTTCTAAGTGTTTCGTATTGATCGCCGGTCTCAAACGGCATTCGGATTATTATAGGCCCTTCAGTTAATACTGCAAGGGCCTTATTTTTGCCTGATTACCAATAACAGAAACAGACTGTTGCATAAATAGGCTTAATGGATGGGAGCATGTGGGGTATAGTTTGACGCTTAAGACATCAAATCTTAGTGATCAGGCTTTCTGTAGTTGTTTATCAAATAAAACCCCGACATATTAAGCGGGGTTTTTTATTGCTTACGATCTAAGCTTTGTCAGCAGCTTCTTTATTTGCTCGTGCTCATCTGGTGTAGCCCAAAGTGGGCGTCTAACCATTCCTTGAGCCTCACGAATTGCTTTCAGCTTTGCTTGGCGCTGCGCGCTCGTTTTTGGGGGGGGCATTTATTCACCTTTGGTAGAACGTGGGTTAAGTATGCGGTTATGCAGGCCGTGGGTAGAACGCACCCTGACAAGCACTTTATAGCCGCTTCTCTGTCGCCGTAGCTTACGCCTTCGGAGCGGAGCCGTCTCTTTACCAACTCCGCTATCTTCTTATAATTACGCATCTAGAAAGCCTGCAATATAAGCGACGCACTTTCTTATGTCTTTGATGCTTCCTGATAGGTCGCCCTGTATAGCTGAATTCCTAACATCAAACCTTTGCGATACTGTTAAGTAACTCCCCCAAATTTCGTTAGCAATCTCTAGCTTGCCTGCTTTATAATCAAACTTTGAGTTTTCAGATTCTATTTTCTCAGCTAATTTTTTTATTAAGTTGTTCATTTATCTCTCTCCCTTAGTTGATGAATACAGTTTAACCCATTGTTAGCGCTAACGCAATAGATCGTGATCAAATAATCCAGACGTTAAAAAGGGCGCTATGGCCCTTGGTGTGGATTAGTCCTGAAGCGCGTTCTCTGCCTTTTCGCATATGTGCTGAACTAAATAAGCAAAGTGCTCGTCATTACCCCAGTAAGGAACAGCCCCCATTGCCTCGAATATAAAGCTGGCAGCATGCACCGCTTCATGAGCGATAACAGAAATTGCAGCAGATTTTGAAAATATAACAGCGTTAAAACATAGCGGCTCATCGTCTAACTGACGAAATGAGCATCGAGCCAATCCGCTTATAGGGTCAACATCAGCCCCTCTTTCCTTCATTTGTTTAATGCATTTCCTCTCATCACCTATGGCTAAAATAACCCGCGCCTTATAAACTGGGATTTCTATACTCCTTGTTAAGATGGGTTAAGGTAAGATCGAATCTAAGTGGGCGCAGTAAGCATTAATGCGAGAGAGTTCATCAAGACGCCTTCTCGCTTCTAGCTGCTTAAATGCTGGCCCTCTTGGGAAATGTCTTTTAGCTGTTTTAATCTTCTTGTTATCCCACGCCTTGCCATCGCCGTAGTTTAGCGCCTTCTGATTTACTTCTCTTACCGTCCTGTGAAGGTTAGTCAAGTATCCTTTCATTTATCCTCACCCCTATTAACTGTTATGGATTAGTCTGTGGTTACTAATTCTTTAATTAGCATTTCAGCAGCAATCAGCTTTGAATAAGCGAATGCGATCATATCGTCAGCGTCCTTAGATCCCCCGCTACCTGTTTCTCTTAAAATCAATATCGCGGATCTTACTTTCTCAAGATCCTGCATTAATACGTATTCAGACTCAGTCATCACTAACCACCTCGTTATCCTCTGCTGCCCATTTAACCTCATACTCATGCAATCTAAGTGCATAGTCTGCGGCCTTTCTTGACTCGCTTACAAATGAATCCTTGTCGCCGTATCTGTCGTAGTACTTCTCTACCTGCGCACGCATAACAGCCCTAAACTCAGTGCGGGTATATTTAATAGCCCATCTGTCTATAAGATCGCCACCATCGTTTTGTTTGTCGTTGGGGCTCTGCTGGAATGTATTAGCGCCAATTACATGAATGCTATCTCTCCCTGCTTTATATCTTAGTGGCTCGTTAGGTAGATTTATTTCCTGCACAGCTACATCACTACTATTCTCTACGCTTTGATCTTCGTAATGGTCGCCATCGTTGCCGTTGCGTACTATGTTATTCATGCGGGCATCTGCTTTGGTTTTTGCTTCTACCCAGTCAGTGCTATTAATAGGCCTTTGATCCTCATAAACTAGAGCCAATCCCGAGTCTGTAGCAATCCAACCCCAGCCGCCACACTTTGAAACATTAAGAAGGTCGCCGAAAGCGCTAGGCCACTTGTGTAGATTGGCCACCAAGTATTTAAGCATCTCATCTCTGTTCATTCTTCTTCTCCCAGTTTAATTAGATCGCTTACCTTCATATCTAATGCGGCGGCGATACGCTCCATAGTATCCATCTTAGGGCTACTCCCATTTAGTATCTTGTAGATATTGCTTTTGGAACAACTAAGGGCCACAGAAAGCCCCTCGACAGTCATTTCACGTTTTGCCATTGCTACTGATAGAGCTCGCTTTAAGTTCATTTCTATTCCGAATTTTATTATTGACAGTTATAGTTTATCAACATAGAATAGACTTATCAACTACGGGAGAGAGAAAATGAAAGGCCTGAAAATTGTATTCTTTATAGCTCTATGGGTTGCAGCTTGTGCGGTAATGGATTTAGTTCTTTTAACTGAATCTAGAGCATGGGTGATGTGCTACGGCTTTGGCGTGGGGAATGTTTTTCTGTTAGTGCTAAGATTGCCTCCATATGAAAACAATAATAACAAATAACAGCGGACTACCTCAGACAGAAGTGATGGCCGAGATAGCACGCATAATGAAAAAGGGATTCGTAGTAGCAGGCAATAGATACCAAGAGCGCACTATCTACAAAGAGTGCTCTATAGTCTGTACTAAGAATGATAAGAGCTTCACTTTTACAGTGGGTAGGATATAACCTTTTAAATAAGATGCAAATACAAGTTTTATAGGCACAGTCGACTGTATTTGTCACTTTGATTTTGTTGTTATGTTACACCTTAATAAAACTAGGAGAATGAATTGAAACTAATAAATGATGATTGCTTGGTGACTATGACAGAAATGGAAGATGGTTGTATCGATTTAACAGTGACATCGCCACCATACGATAATTTGAGGACATATAAAGACAGCTTGGAGTGGGGTGAGCATATTTGGAAGCCTGTTTTAGAGCAGCTTTACAGAATAACAAAAGAAGGTGGTGTTGTTGTTTGGGTTGTAGGCGATGCGACTATAAAGGGTAGCGAAAGCGGTGTGAGCTTTAGGCAGGCTTTACACGCTAAAGATTGCGGGTTCAATTTACATGACACGATGATATACCAAAAGTCTCAAGCATGTTTTGGTAGTAATAACTGCTATCTTCAGGCTTTTGAGTACATGTTTATTTTCAGTAAAGGTAAGCCTGTGGCATTAAATCTTATACGCGACAGGCAAAACAAGCGCAGTGGCGTGGAGAGTATGGGTGCAGGCGGCCTGGGTGCTGACGGAAGTAAAGCCAAGAGAATAACAAAGGAAATGAAAGCAACAGGTAAGCGTAAAAATATCTGGGAGTATGGCGTGGGTGGAGGTAAAACAGGACATCCAGCAGTTTTTCCTGAGAAGTTAGCAAACGACCACATAATCTCATGGAGCAATGAAGGTGATGTAGTGTTTGATCCGTTCATGGGTAGTGGCACAACTGGCAAGATGGCAAAGCTAAACAATCGTGAGTTTATCGGAATTGAGAAGGTAGAAGAATACTTTAAGATTGCACAAGATAGAATTAGTGCAATATAACCCGAAGTTAACAGGAGAGTTTGAAAGTGAGTGAAACGAGCGAGAAAACGAGTCCGGTTGAACGCCTTGTTATACGATGTAAAGCAGTGGTTCTCGCGTTGCTGATGATAATTCTATTTTGGCAACCGTTCGCCCAGGCCGTTCGTAAGCTGCCTTGGCGTTGGGTGAAAGATGAGTACATCGAGTGGGTGGGCGCGCTTAAGGTGTGTGTAGAGGCCGCAAAAACTGGTGAAAAGCAGTAATCGCATAACAAAGACATACAGGGCGGAACGCCCCTGTCATAGAAGTGTTATTAATGAGGAGAGAGATAATGGGGTTTGTGCTGAATTTAAGAATTAGCGGTCTTGAGCTAAAAGTAGAAAAGAAAAAGACTGAGGTGGCGGAGCTTGAAAAAGCTGCTGATCTTTATGGCGATTCATATTACACCGATCGGTTAATTAAAGGTAAAGGCGAGCTGGCATTTATGTTGCTTAAGCTAAATATGTTAATAGACAAAAGAATGAAAATGGAATTAATTAGACCAACGTCTAATACACCCCATAAGTAAGTAGTTATACAGTAGTAGAAAAGGAGAGGGATTATGGATATTAAATTACTATTGCCGGAAGGTGCAGCTAAGCAGATGTGGAAGGAAGGCCAAAGCACTGAATCAAACCCTTACGCTAAAGGATCGGATCAGTACGAGCGCTTTAATAGCGAGATGCGCAAGCTAGAGCGTAAAGAGCTAAATGATATGATGGGGCCGAGTTATGCATAAATCAGATTCAATAAAAGAATTGGCTGGCGCGCTATCTAAGGCTCAAAACGAAATGAGCGGGGCAGCGAAAGATAGCAAGAACCCGTTCTTTAAATCATCCTATGCAGATTTAGGCTCAGTAGTTAGAGCTATTAAGGAGTCGTTTGCAGCTAACGACTTAAGCTATTCTCAGTTCCCACTAATGGAAGATGGTAAGGTCGGTGTTGAAACGATATTAATGCACAGTTCTGGCGAGTGGATAAGTAGTGTTCTGTTGTTGCCGGTCACTAAGCAAGACCCGCAAGCGGCTGGATCTGCAATCACATACGCAAGACGCTACGCATTACAAGCTATTGCTGGAATACCTTCAGAAGATGATGATGGTAATCACGCATCGCAATCAAAACCTAAAACTGATTTGAAGGCTGTTTCAAAGCTTTATTGGTCTTTAGGTGGTGATGAGCAGCAAAGGCGATGGCCTACCTACAGTCAAGCAGAACAGGAAGCGATCATAGCTGCTACACCTAAAGGAGAGGGATAATGGAAATTACACTATTTAAAGAAATCACTACCGAGTCAGTCTTGCGCCAGATAGAAGAGAGCGCGCCTTCTCCTGGCTTATATGTCGACATGAATAATAAAGAGGAGCGGAAATATGTTAAAGACTCCGCTGCCATGATTAACGGGTTGCTCAAGAAGCTTGAGCGCGCCCGTATCGATATAAGCAAAGCACATAAGCAATCAGTCGAGGCTGAGGCTAAAGTCATTCGTGAGCGTTTAGAGGCTGCCAATGAGCCATATACAGCTTTAATTGATGCTCACACGCTAGAACGCAAGCAGATACTTGATGCCAAGAAGGCTAAAGAGGCTGCTATCGAACTGGCTAAGCAGATCGAGTCTGATCACGAAATCGCATTACTGTTTAACGATAAATGGGATAGTGAGAAAGAGCAGCGCGAAGCTGAGAGGGTAGCGGCACAAAAAGCGCATGATGAGCAAGTGGCAGCTGAAGCAATTAAACGTGAAGCATCTAAGATTGCGCACCGTGAGGCTCAAGAGAAAGCTGATCGTGAAGCGCGAGAGCGAGACGTTGAGCATAAACGGCAGATTAACCGATCCATTGTTAACGCCTTAGTGGCTGAGGCCATGATTAGCGAACAGCAGGCTAAGAATGTGCTGGTTTCCATTTATGAGAATCTGGTACCTAACGTAACCATACACTACTAACGTCCAATAGTAAGCAAAGGTAAAGCTGGTATATTTACACATAACCAACCGGTAATTTGAGTGAGTGCAGCGAGCGTCATAATTTAACGAATTGTTATGTGTAGACCAAGGTCTAATACCTAAAGATAATAATTTAAAATATAATTATATTACACGCTAACCAAGAGATTAATTGATAGAAATATTCTTTTACATCTCGCTGTTAGTAAGTAACTAAAAGCCTTAACCGGAGAATTATTGACACTGCGTTCTATATATTCCGATGTTAGGGCTTTTTATTACACATAACCCACCTAATAAGCGTGCGCCTGCACCGCAGGCGTCCGACTTGATTGGATTGTTATGTTGCGGCTGCTAAATTAATCTAAAATAATTTGAATTAAGTGCTGTATTCTTAAAATAGTTTGATATAATGGTTTCAAGAGTTACGAAGCAACCAAACAAAAGAGAGAATATTATGAACGCATTAAAAGTTAAAACTAAGATAAGCTGTAACACATGTGGCTGTACATTAAATAGATCTAAAACAATAAAGGTTAACGCGGCAACTCAAGAAGAGGCAAAAACGGAAGCTAACGGAAAAATTAACAAATGGAAAGAGAGCCTAAAAGGTAAAAATTGTAAAGTTTGTGAATCAATTATCAAGGAATTAGCGGAGTAATCCGCTTTACTTTATTATGAATAAAGACCTAGAAAAGCTAGAAGAATTAAAAAAACTTGTTATGAGCTTGGTTAGCTCAAAAAAGAAGTTTATAAAACTATCAGAACGTAGATCAGGAATGAGCTACCAAGACAATACACAGAGATCTATTGATAACGCAGAAGCAAACCTTAATTGGCACGCAATGGAGTATGACAAGTTATTCAGAGAGGTTCATGCTGTCGCTGTTGATTGTGGGTTAGCAAAAGCTAAAGATGATTACAGCGAGATAGAATACAACCCTAGCGCTTTTCATAAGTATATGCATAAACCAAGATTGCCAGATTGCAGAAAGGATTTATAAGATGACAGCAAGTAAGCAAGCTAAAGAGCTAGGTTTGAAAAACCTAACTCAAGTTAGCGAATTGACAGGGAAGAGTTTACAGACTTTAACTAATTGGTTTAACGATAAGCCAGAATTATTTGAAGTGGTTTTGTTGGGCTGTGCCGCTAAACTTGGTTTAGTAACATAACCTTAGCATAAACGGCAAACGTAGTGCCGTCCGATTTAATGCCGCTGTTATGCGGCACTGGAGACAATAATGAAAAGTAATATAACTATTAAAGTTGAATTTTTAGTAGGAACAGAAGTTGAAAAAGCAGTGGCAGAAGCGAAGCAAAAAGCTGAATTATGGCAAGTTGCTTATATTATCTTTGATTTTAACGGGGCTAGTTTTTCTATAGGTGCCAATGCGGATGTAGAAGAAGTTATTGCAGAGTGGAAAAGTACACACGGGAAGCCATACGGCATTTGTGCCGCATAACCCCAATTTAAAGGGGCAAGACAGGGAGCCTTGGCGAGTGCATCGCCGCTCTTCTTTGAAATTATTGTTATATAGCGACAGTAGGCATGAGCGAAGAACTTAGAAGCTGCCCGTGGTGCAAAAGCCCTGCGATATTTAACCAAGAGCCTGATGAATCTTGGTATTTGAGCTGTAGTTTTAATAAGTGTGCAGTTCACCCGCTTACGATGAATTATAGATTTAAGCATCAAGCAAGAATGGTCTGGAATTGCTGCGAAACGCCAGACATGATGCCTAGACCACTAGATACGCCCATATAACAGGTAGTTCAACGTCTACGAGGTCACGAACTGTACCGATGAACGTAGTGTTATGCAGGGAGTGGAGATGAAGAAAACCATAACGCGATCAGTGAGAAATAAAGCTGACATTTCAAGTCTTTGCTCATACCTCGGGAATCTAACAGAATTTCCATTAACGGTTCGCATAGATAAGGGAGTTGAAAAGCGAAGCTCTCAGCAGAACAGACTGCAGCGACTATGGGTTAACGAAGCTGAGAATCAGGGGGACATGAGTGCAGAGGAGTATCGAGGTTATTGCAAGTTGCATTTTGGAGTACCGATACTTAGAAACGAGGACGAAGAATTTAGGGAGATCTACGATAGTGTTATCAGGCCGCTACAGTACGAACAGAAATTGCAGCTAATGATGATCCCTATCGATCTACCAGTTACGAGTAGAATGAACACTAAGCAGAAAACGAAATACCTCGATCAGATGTATCAGCATCTTAAA
>Ga0193963_1000565_pt1 | contig 19229 bp, 17 predicted proteins | sample FB_6_MG_FD_140359 | JGI IMG/M metagenome (GOLD analysis project Ga0193963, IMG submission 140359) | Microbial mat bacterial communities from the Broadkill River, Lewes, Delaware, United States - FB_6_MG | ecosystem: Environmental > Aquatic > Freshwater > River > Microbial mats | place: USA...
CTGTTCCTATTAGCCATATGAAAGGTATTAGTATGAGACAAGAAGATATCTTTGAGCATGAGATAGAAGAGATTCAAAAAGCAAAAAATTTGAACGATTCCAAAGTAAAATAAAAGGTATTATATCTAAAAAAAGGCTATTGAATTATTCAATAGCCTTTTTTATTTATAATCAATTTATAAAGGAATAGTTATTTTGAAATTAGCACCTTTATATTCTATACCATCATATAAAAAAGTTTTATTTTCTACTTGGATATTTCCTTTTAAACCTTCTGTAATAAGTCGGTAAGTCATATTTAATCCTATTCCTGTTCCTTGGCTTTGATGTTTTGTTGTAAAATATGGATTAAATACTTTTGTAATAATATCTTTTGGTATCCCACCTCCATTATCCATCAAACTAACTACTATACTTTCTTTTTCCTCATAGAAACTGATAAAAAATAGTTTACGATGAACCTTATTGCTTAAAAAAGCATCTCTTGAATTGTTAAATATATTAATGTAACACTGTATCAATTCATTTGGATATACTAATACTTTTTTGTCAGTTTTGGATGATTGTATTATTTCAATATTATTAGTTTTAAGTACACCCTCTATTAGATGAAGAAAACTCTCTACATTCTCTTTAATATTTACCTTAAGAATCTTTCTTTCACCTTTAATGAAATTTTTAAAATCATCAATAGTAGTAGATAAATATTGTGCATTTTCATTTATAATTTTACAATTTTTTACAAGTTCATCATCTTCTAGAATATTAAACTCTTTTTTCATCTGCATTCCAGTTGCACTTGTCGAAATAATAGATAAAGGTTGCCTCCATTGATGGGCAATATTACCTATCATCTCACCCATTGAAGCTAATTTTTCTTTCTCCATTAACTGTTTCTCTTTTTCCCTAATCTCTTTATTTTGAGTATACTCTTGCGTAATGTCCTGAATAGTGCCATTAATTATTAAAGCTTGATTTTCTTCATTAAATACAATATTTCCATACGTTTGAATCACTTTTATTCTTTCATTATCAAATAAAAGTCTATATACTAAACTTACATCACTTTTTTCTTGAATTGCGTTACTTTCAGCATCTATAACTTTTTGTCTATCTTCAGGATGTATTCTTTCTTTAAATATAGATAGAGACAGATTTTCTTTTTTTCTATCTATCTCAAATATCTTATATGTTTCATTTGATACTGTAAATTGTTCAGTTATATAATTAAATTTCCAAGAACCCATTTTTGCTACCTCTTGTGCATATTCTAGTTCTAGTTTATTCTCTAGTATCTCTCCTGTATATTCTTGAATTGCTTTATTTATACGTATAGATATAAAAATAGCAATTAAAATTACAATGAAAGATAAAATTGTTATAAAAAGTATCGTATCTAAAATAATTTTTGATTTATACTCAGATAAAGAATCTTCTAATACTTGGAGTTGTTTTGTAAGATTTTTAGTGTAAAAACCACTCACAATAATCCAATTCCAATCTTTTTGTAAATAACAGTATGTTGTTACAGGTTTTTGTTCTTTTGTATTGGGATTTTTATAATAATGTTTCAGTAATGATTCTCCATTTTTCTTTAACATTTTAAGATATATCTTTCTAAACTCAATCCCTTTTGCATCTTTTAGAGAATCATTTTGTTTTTTACCTATTTGCTCTTTATTATTTGTACTTGCTAAAACTGTTGCAAATTCATCTCCACCATCAATATTATGTAAATCCAGTAACCCTAAAAAAGTATTACTTTCCATTGTAAAATGATTAAACCGTTGAATTATCTGTTTTTTTAATCTTTTTTCGATAACATCAAGATATTCACCAGTACCAATTAACAAATCAAGTGGCTTGTATAATGTAACTGATACCAATTTAGGAAATCCGTCTAACCTATTTCCTGGTTTATAAAAATAACGTTTTACAAAACCTATCTCATCACCATTTTTAAGTGAATTATCATGTGCCCATGATACATTTACACCTTTTGTATCCTCAACATCTCCCATATAACTACCAATAGTTTCTTTATGAATATGTTCATAAACGGTTCTAGTTGAGTTTTGATATGCAAAATAGTAGCCCCTATTATCAGTATCAAATCGTACTAACGCTAATTGTTGTGCAATCATTGTTCTCATCTGATGAGCAGATAGTTTATCTTTATATGTAGTATAAACATAATCACAAATACTTCTTGCAATATTCATACGCACAATTAATTCTTCTTTTAATTCTTTTTCTACTCTTGTAGTTTGGTATTTTATAGAATCATCGACAAAAGCTACTTGTTTTTTTATCTGATTAGTATATTTTTCTAGGAATTTTTCTTTGGCTTGATTTGCATGATTATTAATATATTTTTCAAATATATCGATATTTTGATAAGTGTTTATTGAACTTATAGCAACAATAGATATAACAACTAATGCTACTATAGGATAAAGAAATTTTTTTGTTTGTTTAATACTATTAGTCATAATATATTTTATTACATACTATCTTAAAGTAATCTACACTAGAAAACTATACTTTAAAAGTAAAATGTACTAGATAAGGTGCATCTGGGTTATAAAATTTCTGCTTTACCTTTTTTCATCACTACAGTATCTTCGATTCGAACTCCAAATTTTTCATTTAAATAAATCCCAGGTTCTACAGTAAAGACCATATTATTTTCTAAAATAACATCATTTCTACTATTTATATTTGGATACTCATGAATATCCAGCCCTACTCCATGTCCAGTGCTATGTACGAAATATTTTCCATATCCTGCTTTATCAATTACATCACGAGCAAATTTATCAATTTGACTAGCTTTCATCCCTACTCTTGCTTTAGAGATAGCAGTTTGTTGAGATTTTAATACAATATCATATATTTTTTGTTCTAGTTTTGTTTTAAATTTTTGTTCTCTTTTAAAAGTCATATCACTATGAAGACTGCTACAACATGTTCTATCACTACAGTATCTTTCATATTTCACTCCGGCATCTACCAATAAAAAATCATCTTTTTGGAAAATTTCATCTGTTGGTAGTGCGTGAGGTTTTGCACTATTTTCATTTATCGCAACTATTGGATCAAAACTCAAGTCAAGTTCTCCCATATTACTCATAAATTCTTTAGCTTTAAAAAAAAGATATTTTTCATTTTTTTCTAAACCTTCATTTTGTAAATAGTTAGAAAATCTCTTGAAACCTTTTCTTCCAAGTTTCATCGCTTTTTTTATTAATTTTATCTCTTTATCTGTTTTAATAATTCTTTTTAATTTTGAAAAATTCGGTTCTTGGATAAAATCTGTTTTTAATCCATTTTTTAATTTTTCATAAGTAAAAAGAGTAAAATCACTAGGATCAAATGAGAGTTTTTTTACTTTATTTTGTTGTAGAATTTTTTGAGATTCTTTAATAAGATCATTAGTAATAATTATTTCACAGTTTTTAGCCATAAGTTTGGCTTCTATTTCATATCGAGCATCAGTGATAAAATAATTATCACCACCAATACTGATATAGATTACATTATCACAACTATATCCACATTCAAAATAAACAGCATTTTCATCTTGGAGTATATAGTTTTTCATAATACTATTCTGCTTCTGCTTGAGGCTTTTGAGAAGCTTTCATCTCATTTAAAATTTGCATTAATGCAATAAGACCCATATGGTAACCAAAAGGTCCAAATCCTGTAATAACACCTAAACTAGAAGATGCTGTGATAGATTTTTGTCTATATTCTTCTCTTTTATAAATATTTGAAATATGTACTTCAACAACTGGTAAAGATACAGCTGAAATAGCATCTGCAATTGCAATACTTGTATGACTATAAGCTGCTGGATTGATAATAATTCCATCAACTGTACCTAAACACTCTTGGATTTTATCTACGATTTCACCTTCAAGGTTTGACTGAAAAAATTCTAATTCAACTCCATTTTGTTCTGCACTACCTTTCATTTGTTCATGAATTTGGTCAAGTGTCATTGGTCCATAAATATTTTGCTCTCTAATACCTAACATATTTAAGTTTGGTCCTTGAATTACTGCTATTTTCATTAGTTTCCTTTAAATTATAATATTTTGGTATAATATCAAAAATTTTATAAGAGGTTACTAATTCATGAAATTTATATCTGCCAATTGGCTATTAACTTGCGATGAAAACTTTACAATTATTAAAAATGGTGCTATTGCGTTTGATGAAAAGATTGTAGAGATTGGAACAATTGATGAGTTTCAAATCAAATATTCTGAAGAAAAAATAGAATATTTAGGAGAAAATTCGATTATTATGCCAGGGCTCATAAATACCCATGTGCATTTAGAATTTTCTGCAAATAAAACCACACTCCAATATGGCAATTTTGTCAAATGGCTTTTTTCGGTGATGCAAAATAGGGAAGAGCTTATAGAAAAAGCAACAAAAAAACTCATTGATGAAGAACTCTATAAAATGATAGCAAATGGTACGACAACTATTGGTGCTATTAGTTCGTATGGTTTTGATATGGAGTCTTGTGTGCAGACGGCTTTAAATGTAGTATATTTTACAGAAGTCCTAGGAAGTAAACCTGATATGATAGATACATTATTTACCGATTTTCAAGCCAAACTCAAGAGTGCCATGAGTCAAAAATCCGAAAATTTTATACCATCTATTGCGATCCATTCACCCTATTCTACACACCCATTTTTAATACGAGAAGTTTTACAAATAGCAAAAGAAAATAAGATGGCTGTTTCTGCACATTTTCAAGAGAGTAAAGCAGAAAACGATTGGCTCAATTATTCACATGGAGAGTTTGAGTCATTTTTCAAAGACATGCTCGACCAACACAAATCACTTACTCGACCGAGTGAATTTTTAGATCAATTTAAAAATATCAAAAATTTAAGTTTTACACACTGTGTAGAAGCTAATCAAAAAGAATTACAACAGATTAAAGAACTTGGTGCTACTATTATACATTGTCCAAATTCAAATAGATTATTAAATAATACTATATTAAATATGAGTTATTTAGAAGATATACCATTGGCTATGGGAACAGATGGCTTAAGCTCAAATAATACACTTAATATGTTTCAAGAGATCAAAAATGCTTTTTTTATGCATACAAATCTCAATCCAAATGATCTAGCTCAAAAACTTTTAATTACCGCTACACGTGGTGGTGCAAATGCATTGGGACTCCAAAAAGGTATTTTAGCCAAAGAATATGACGCAGATATTATCACATTTAATCTACCTGATGTTTGTGAAAATATTGAAAGTTTAGCGACTTCAATAGTTTTACATACAACACATACAACACATACATATATAAAGGGAATAGATGAACTTAATCAGTAAATTATTTTATCCAATTACAGCACCAATAAGTTTTATACAAAGAAATTTTAAAACGGTATTTTTTTTAACAATACTCTATTTTGTAGTTACAAATAGTGATACTCAAAATTTAGAAAAAGCAAACTTACAAATCATAGAGTTAAATGGTCCAATTATGGTAGTAGATGAAGTATTAGCAAAAATAGAAAAAGCAAAAAATGATATAAATATAAAAGGTATTTTACTCACAGTCAACTCCCCAGGTGGAGCAGTTGCACCTTCTGTTGAACTAGCATATGCTATCAAAGAACTCAATGAGATCAAACCAGTTATCGCTTATGCGAGTGGTATTATGGCAAGTGGAAGTTATTATGCTTCTATTTGGGCAAATAAAATCATCGCTAATCCTGGGAGTATGATAGGGAGTATTGGTGTGATTATGCAAAGTGCTGATGCTAGTGAATTGATGTCAAAAATCGGTATCAAAACACAAACAGTAAAGATGGGTAAATACAAAGAGTCAGGAACACCCACTCGACAATGGACACAAGATGAAAGAGCTGAATTAGAAAAAATTACAAAAAATACTTATGATATGTTTGTTACTGATGTAGCAGATGCAAGAAAACTTAAAAAAGAAGATCATGAAATCTATGCAGATGCACATATCTTTACCGCATCACAAGCAAAAGAAGTGGGTCTAATAGATAAAGTAGGAACTCTATCAAAAGCTAAATCAGAACTAATAACTTTAACAAAAACACAACATCCTATTTGGTCAAAAGAGGATAAAATGGATAAGTTTATGGACAAAATGTTAAATAACTCAATAGCAAATATTACATCAAACCTCAATGGTTTAATGGCAAACTAAATATATAAAAGAAAAGATAATTATGAATTTAAAAGAAAAATTAGAAAATAACGAAAGACTAACTTTAGAAGAAGGGTTGGCTCTTTATGATATGGATCTGTTGGAGCTTGGTGCCTATGCCTCTAAAATAAGAGAAGAAAAATTTGGAAGAAAAACATATTACAATATCAATAGACATATAAACCCAACAAATATCTGTAAAGATGTTTGTCAATTTTGTGCATATAGTGCCAGTAGAAAAAATCCAAAACCATATGCCTTATCACATGAAGAGATTTTGGAAACTGTTGCAAATAGTGTAAAAAATGGGATCAAAGAGGTGCATATCGTTTCTGCCCACAATCCAGAGACTGGACTGCAGTGGTATCTTGATGTATTTAGAAAGATAAAAGAGAAGTTTCCAGATATTCATGTAAAAGCATTAACAGCAGCAGAGATACATTTTTTGAGTGAAGAGTATGATAAATCGTATGAAGAGATTATCGATATGATGATACAAAATGGAGTAGACAGTATGCCAGGTGGTGGTGCTGAAATCTTTGATGAAAAAGTAAGAAAAAAAATATGTGGAGGGAAAGTCACCTCTGATCAATGGCTAGAGATACATGAACTATGGCACAAAAAAGGAAACAAGTCAAATGCTACAATGCTTTTTGGACATGTAGAAAGTAGAGAAAATAGAATAGATCATATGATAAGACTCCGTGATCTTCAAGATAAAACAGGTGGAATAAATGCATTTATCCCTTTAGTATATCAAAAAGAAAATAACTTTTTAAAAGTAAAAGATTTTCCAACTGCTCAAGAGATACTTAAAACATATGCAATTAGTAGGATTATGCTAGATAATATCCCTAACTTAAAAGCTTATTGGGTAACTTCAACTATCAAGTTGGCTCTTGTAGCTCAAGAGTTTGGAGCAAATGACCTTGATGGTACAATCGAAAAAGAGTCTATAAATAGTGCCGCAGGTGCAGCTAGTGCCAATGGTATGCAACAAAAAGAGTTCATAGAACTCATAGAAAACAGTACGTTTATCCCTACTCTAAGAGATAGTTTATACAATGAATTATAATACACTCACTCCAGAAGAACAAAGAGTACTTTTACATAAAGGGACAGAAAGAGCATTTTCAGGTATCTATTTTGATCATAAAGAAGATGGTACCTATCTTTGCAAACAATGCAACACTCCACTTTTCACATCAAACTCAAAGTTTGATAGTGGCTGTGGATGGCCTAGTTTTGATGATAGTATCAAAAACAATGTCAAAGAGATTCCAGATGCGGATGGAAGTAGGACAGAGATAGTATGTGCCACGTGTGGAGGACATTTAGGGCATGTGTTTAGAGGTGAAGGATTTACGGAGAAATTGACACGGCATTGTGTCAATTCTGTTTCTGTTAGTTTTGAGAAAAGATAACGTAAACAAAAAGCAAAATAACTTGCCGAGTGTTTACTCTTTAATGATTGATAATCTCACTCAAAAATTCTTGCGCTCTTTTTGTTTTTGGATTTGAAAAAAACTCTTCTGGAGTATTTTCTTCCAAAATTTGTCCATCTGCCATAAACACTATTCTATTTGCTACCTCTTTTGCAAAACCCATCTCATGCGTTACACAGACTATTGTATAGTTTTCATGTGCCAAAGATTTCATAACATCCAAAACCTCCCCAATCATCTCAGGGTCGAGTGCAGACGTAGGCTCATCAAACAAAATAACATCTGGCTCCATAGCAAGTGTTCTAGCTATTGCGACACGTTGCTGCTGTCCACCACTTAACTCCCCTGGATATTTATTGGCTTGATGAGGGATCTTTACTTTTTCTAAAAGTTTCATTCCTAAAGCTTCTGCATCTTCTTTGGACATTTTTTTCACTTTTATAGGTCCAATAGTAATATTTTCCAAAATTGTTTTATGAGGAAAAAGATTGAAATGTTGAAACACCATCCCTGTATGTTGACGAACTTTATTGATATCTGTTTTATCATCTTTTAGATCTTGACCATTAACAAACAGATGCCCTGTTGCAAAATCTTCAAGTTTATTAATACATCTAATCATCGTCGACTTTCCACTCCCACTAGGACCACATACTACTACAATTTCACCTTTTTTTACAGTGAAGTTAATATTTTTTAATGCATGGAATTTATCGTAATACTTCTCTATATGTTTCATCTCTATTATATTTTCGTTCATTTTTTATCCTATTTTTTAACTATTTAATTGTTTTTCTACTTTTTTTTCTAGTTGTGTAGCAATTTTACTCAATGTGAAAGCACAAAGAAAATAAACAATTGCTATAAAACTTAATATCTCAAAACTCATATAGATACGGTTATTAATAATTGTAGATGCTCTAAAAAACTCAACTACACCAATAACATAAACCAAAGAGGTATCTTTAAATAACGATACAAATTGTGATAAAATTGAAGGTATCATTCTTCGGTATGCTTGTGGTAAAATGATATATATAAACACTTGAAAACTATTCATACCCAAAGTTTTTGCAGCTTCAAACTGACCTTTTGGTATAGAGTTTAAACCTGCTCGTACTATCTCTGCTATATGCGCTGACTCAAATAATGTAAAAGCAATGATTGCAGATGTTAAAGCTGAAGATGTAATCTTGATATCAAATAACATTCCAAAAAATATAGGTAAAGCAAAAAATACCCAAAATATTACCATAATATGTGGTAATGCACGAAAGAGTTCTACAAACATAGTAGCAGGAATAGAGATGATTTTGATCCCTGTCCATCGTGCTATTCCTAAAATAGAACCCCCTATAAAGCTCAAAATAATAGCAACAAACGCCAAATAAAAGGTCAATACCAATCCACCTATTTGATCTTCTAATCCAAATAACATAAAATAGATTCTATCCATTGTTAATGCAGATGAAAAATCTGCATTTGGATAAGTTACCATTTGAAATGCCTTTGCTAAAACAATAATATAGGTAAGATTTAATAAAATAAACAATACTTTATGTTTTGCAAAATACAGCGTTACTTTTTCATTCATTTTACATCTCCTTTATTACTACTAGTTTTTATTAAAGCATATTTATCAACTTGAGACATTATAAGTGCTGTGGCAAGTGTTAAAAGTAAATATAAAATAGTTACAGCTGTCGCTGCTTCAAAACCTCTAAAAGTTAAACTATCTATCTCTTGTGTTTGAAATGTCAACTCTGCCACCCCAATTGTCATAGCCAATGAAGAGTTTTTTATAAGATTCAAAAACTGACTTGTAATCGGTCCCCACACCATTTTAAGAGCTTGTGGAAAAATAATATAATACATAGATTGAATATAATTCATTCCTATTGTTTTTGCAGCTTCCATTTGCCCTTTTGGTAAAGACTGAATACCTCCTCTTACAGCTTCCGCTACATAAGTGCTTGTATAAGTAATAAGTGCTATAAGTGCAGAGAAAAATTCATTGTGATTCTCTACACCTATACTATTTCCAAATGTTTCTAAAATTGGAAATGCATCTGTGAGTGTAAATGAAAAATAGATAAAAAACATCTGCACTATTAGTGGGATATTTCTAAAAAATTCTACATAATATGTTCCTGCAAGTGATAGAAAAAAATTATTGCTTACTCTTAGTAATCCAATAAATGAACCAATAATGAATGAGAAGAAAATACCAATTATAGATAATTTCAATGTCATCATAAAACCATCTATAAGTAGTTGTTTATATGTTAATAAGACTGTCCAGTCAAATTCATAAGCCATGTTATTCCTTTTAACGTAATATATTTAATAAAAAAATGACACTACAAAATATAGTATCATTTTTTCTTGTAAGATTGACTAGTTAGGCCATACTTCTGGAAGTTGTTTAGGTTTTTCACCAAACCATTTTTTATACAATGTTGTATATGTACCATCAGATACTGCTTTTTGGATTGCAAAGTTTACTGCATCTCTAAAATTTGACTCATTTTCAGGAATACCCATACCATATGGTTCATTTGAAATGGTTCCACCTGTTACTTTGAGTGTTCCGCCACTATCTTTTGCTTGTGTACTACACCATACTAAGTCTGTAGTAACCGCATCAATTTTCCCTCTTTTAAGTGCCATAACGGCTTGTGGATACTCTTGAAAATAGATGATTTTAGCTTTTGGTGATGCTTTTAAGAAGTTTTGACCACTTGTAGCTCCTTGAATAGCACCTACTTTTTTACCAGCAAAACCTTTTGCTGTTCGTGTTCGTTCATCTTTTCTTACTAGCATAGATTGACCATCAAAAAAGTAAGAAACTGTAAAATCTATAGTTTCATCTCTTTGTACTTTGTGTGTCATAGAAGCTGCTGCAATATCAACTTGCCCACTTGAAACCAAAGGGATTCTTGTTTTTGACGTTACTTGTTGAAACTTTACTTTCACCCCTAAATCTTTAGCGATATATTCTAGGAGATCAATATCAAAACCAACTACTTTATTTTTTTCATTTACATATCCAAATGGTTTAAAGTCAAACTTTACACCTGCTTTTAAAACACCAGCATCTTTTACATCTGATAATTTATCAGCAAATAGAACACCACTTAACATAGCCATTGCAACTAAACTTGTCATTGTTTTTTTTAACATTTTCTTTCCTTTTTATAATAGTAATTTTCTTAACAATCAGTCTACAAAAAAAATCTTAATGTAATATTACATTTATTCCAAATATTTGTATATAAAGTTTACAATTGTATTAAAATAATAATGATTTATTTATCTATTTGTATAAATTTAATTGATTATTCTATTTTTACACAAATTTAGATACTATTTTATATTTTATAAGGAACTATACCCATGAAAAAACTAATCATAATACGACATGCAAAATCGGACTGGCAAGATACAACCTTAGATGATTTTGATAGACCTCTCAATGAAAGAGGATTGAGAGATGCCCTTTTTATGGGACAATTTTTAAAAAACAAAAATCTTCTCCCTGATTTAATCATAAGTTCTCCAGCATTACGAGCGATTACAACTGCAGAAATAATAGCAAAAGAGGTGAACTATGAAAAAGCAATCACCCCAAATCAATATATATATGAAGCCTATGTCAATACTCTGCAAGAGATAGTGAGTTTTATCTATGATGAAAATGATACAGTCTATTTAGTTGGTCACAACCCTGGGGTATCAGCTTTGGCATATATGCTCAGTGATATGAAAGAGAGTATCCCCACTTGTGCTATAGTACAGATAGATTTTAAGTGTGATTCGTGGATGGATGTTTCCAAAGAAAATGGATCGTTAATCTCTTATGATTTTCCTAAAAAGTTACGATAAGGAGCTATAATGACACTAGAAAACACTTTATTAGAGATAGTACGAGCTTCAATTTTAAATAGTTTCAATAGCTCTTTTAAAATTGATAAAGTATCACTCACTCAACAATTTCCTCTGCTTGTAGAAAAAAGAGCCACTTTTGTTACTTTGAATTTAGATGGAAGATTACGAGGCTGTATTGGTTCTCTTATACCTCATCGAAGCTTATTGGATGATGTGATAGAAAATGCAAAAAAGAGTGCTTTTGGGGATCCTCGATTTAAAAAATTAACTTATGAAGAGTTTCAAAATATCACCATAGAGATATCTGTTTTGACACCTGCTGTTCTACTAGACTACACAAATGAAGCTGATCTAAAAGAGAAAATTAAACCATTTGAACATGGAGTTATCCTTCAATGTGAAAATAAACAAGCTACTTTTTTACCACAAGTTTGGGAACAGATACCAAATTTTGAAGATTTTTTTACACATTTGAGCAAAAAAGCTGGTTTTGAATCATCTTGTTTGGAAAAACACCCTATTTTATATACATATACAGCTATCAAAATAAAATAATGGACTATTTTAAAAAAGAGAAAGAAAAACTTGTTTGTTTATTGTGTTCGTATTATTGTAAATTAAGTCCAGATGAGATAAGTATTTGTGGTGTCAATAAAAATACTGGAGATACAATAGAATGTTTGGTGTATGGCTATATCTCAGCACTTAATGTAGACCCAATTGAAAAAAAACCATTGTATCATTTTTTGCCACAATCAAAATCGCTCTCTTTAGGTACTGTTGGATGCAATTTCAAATGTTCTTTTTGCCAAAACCATGGGATTAGTCAAGAAAAAAAGATAAATCAATCAAACTATCGTAGTCCCTTAGATGTAGTAAAATTAGCAATACAACACAAGTGCCAATCTATCTCTTATACCTACAACGAACCCACTATTTTTTACCCTTATGCAAAAGATATCGCCATCGAAGCCAAAAAACACAATATCAAAAATGTATATGTTTCGAATGGTTTTGAGAGTAAAGAGGTGATAGAAGATATGAAAGGGGTTATTAATGCTGTTAATATTGATCTAAAATGTTTTTCACATACATACTACAAAAATAGTCTTGGAGGAGATCTGCAACAAGTACTCGAAAATCTCAAACATTTTAAAAAGCTTGGTATTTGGGTTGAAATTACGACACTCATTGTCCCTACAAAAAATGATAGTTATGAAGAGCTAGATGCTATAGCAAAATTTATCAAAAATGAACTCGACATCTACACCCCTTGGCATCTCTCCTCTTTTCATCCTGATTATAAAGATTTAGATCTTCCTCACACCTCTTTACAAAGTCTACAAATGGCAAAAAAAATCGGCGATGAAAATGGACTCAAATATGTCTATATTGGCAATGTCCCTTTTGAAAATAATACATCATGTCCCAATTGCAATACAGTACTTATTCAAAGAGAAAGATTTGAAATATTAAGAAATAATATTACAAACGAACACTGTCCAAAATGTGGATACAAAATAGAAGGATTTTACCAAGCCATGAAAACACTCCGAAAAACAGCTTTTGCAGGTTCATTTTATTCTGCAAACAAAGCAGAAATTTTAAAACAAATAGATGATTTTAATCAAAAGATTACAATAAATGGCGAGTTTGATACACGCGCTATGATAGTGCCACATGCTGGTTATATGTTTAGTGGATTTACGGCAAATATTGCATATCAGATATGCAAAAATAAGAAACCTAAAAGAGTGATAGTTATCGGTCCTTCACACAAAGTATATTTTGAGGGTGCGAGTATTGCATTGTACGATGCATATCAGACACCTTTTGGAAATATCCCTATCGACAAAGAGTTTAGTGAACAGTTGAAAAATACTCATGATTTTCTCTCTTTTGAAGAAAGCATGCATGCTGAACACTCCACAGAAACACAAGCACCTTTTATAAAACACTATTTTCCAAATACACAAATAGTAGAGATAGTCTATGGCAAATTAGATTTTAAAAAACTGTCCCTTTTGATAGATGATATTTTGGAAGATACAAATAATCTTCTCCTTATCTCTACAGATCTAAGTCATTTTCATACACAAGAAAAAGCAAATAAATTAGATACTATTTGTCTTAATGCCATTGCCAAAAAAGATATCTTACTTCTTGATAATGGTTGTGAAGCATGTGGAAAAATTGGTGTAAAAGCTTTTCTTTATTCTGCAATACAAAAAAATATGCACTCAAGGGTACTGCATTATTGTACAAGTTTTGATGCTACAAAAGATGCATCACGAGTGGTTGGGTATACTTCTGCGATTGTGGGGTATTAATATATAAAAAAACAAAAAGTATTATTCCCGTACTATTCCCAAATTTACCCACAAAACACTGCTTATCTAAAGCCAATTATAGATAAAATCTTCCTCCAAAAAATATGCCACTAAGATAAGGAAGAGAATGTTTCAAGAAACTATCGTTGAGATAATACAAAGAGTTAACAGTTTAGAACAAAACAAAAAATCAATCGCCCAGTTAGATATACAAGATATAAAAGATGAGATACAAGAAACACTATTCGCAATAAATTTTACACCTCAAAACATAGAAGAGCAAGAGTTTGCTACTCTACAAAAATTAGAAGTAACTCCTACAGAAGCTTTAGGGTTGTTTTTTCTTACTTTTGTAACAACACTTAAAAATGAACTTTCATACAACAGTTTGTGGGTAGGTATCATCGATGCACTGCTTGAGTTTGAAGAGGATGACAATACATTTTTTGTTGATAACTATTGTATTGATGAGAGTGAATTGGGATCTTATCTCAATCAAGCGATTATTGCTGCTATTGTTAAATTTAATCTTCGTGATGGCTATGACAATGACCAACCAACAGATACGATACTTTTACAAATGGGGCTTTTAAATAGATTTACAAATATCAACTATTGGTTAAGTGCTAACTCAAAAAATTCTACGATAGAAAATCTTACAAATAGAACACACCAAAACTATTCAAAAAGTTTTCATAGTGGATGGAAAGTTTTACAACGATATTCACAAAGTTTACTCTGTAAAAAAGAGACTCTTCAATTTCTAAAACTCAATGTATGGTTTAAAGATTTTAATTTAGAGGAGCTTCTAACTTCAGCAAAAACAAAACTTCATACTCCACTTATCACTAAAGATGAGATAGAAAACAACTTCTTTTTAGACAAAGTATTGTACCACGATAATAAACTTCAGTTTATACTCAATGGAGATGATTTTTATGTTTTAGAACTCAAAGGTGAAAGTTATGATATTTATATTGATGATAAATTTCACACAAAACTACTCAAAAATGAAACAACAAAAAGGTATACTTTAGAAAATTGTATCACGATAGAAGAACCAGAAAATTATACTATAGATATACAACTCAGAGATACAAATGGTGTATCTATTTATGAAGAGCAGTGTATACTTTTTGATTTTAATCATGATATTTTGATTTTTGATGATGACGGAAAATGGTACACAGATCCAAACCAAAAGCTTGAAGAGACCAAAACTTACTCTTTACTCATAGATTCAGATTTTGATATCAGTAATGCAGATGATACTCTTTATGAGTATTTTGATGGCTATGTAAACCTTATCACCAATATTACACCCGACTCAAATTTTACAGCAGATGATGGCGATCTTTATCAATTTTCTTTAAATTTTACACAACAAATCAAAGCACCCGCTTGGCTCAATCAGATTGAACTCTATGCAATCACTGATTTTTTATCTTTTGATGAGCCTATAGAGTATCAATTACGATTTAATAATATTACGGTGAGTGCCAGACAAGTCGATGAGCTTATAGATATAAAACAAGATTTTTCTATTGTGAGATGGAGTTACACAGGTGGTGTGGTGTATGATTTGGATGCTATAGAAAATGGGAATTATACTATGGATTTGAGTTATGATATTTTACTCAATAGAAAAAATACTCTCAAAATAAAAGTGGAAGATACTATTTTTACAAAACAACTCAATGTCACCATTTTGGAAAAAACAATCAAACCAAAATATAGAACTTTTCTCAAAGATGAACAAGAAAACATTACATTTATCAGAGAAACAAACCGACTCAATGACTATGACCTTCAAAATAAAAAGATTATTATCACATCATTTCACGAAGATTTAAGTAACACTCCAGAACTTAAAACACAAATATTGAGAGATAAAACAAATATATTTGATAGATGTACTGTCAATAAATTTTTCACTCTTTCCTCTTATCCTTTGTATGGAGAAGAGATATCAAGTGTCAAAAAGATATATGATGATGTCCAATGGAATACATTTTGTAGTATCAAAATACAAGGGATAGTCAAAAGTTATGATGAAAAAACTCTCAAAGCTACACTCCATACAGATACAAAAGCTACAAATATAACACTTGTAACTTTGGATACCGACTACCAATTAAAGACACATACTCTAAAAAACAATAAAAATACTCTCCAACTTCCCTATGAAGTACTTGGATTTTGTTTACTCAACGATGGAGCGTATATCGGTTCATTTTTTACAGAAAATATCCTTGATATAGAAACTATTTTTGCGAGTGTTGAAATTCTGAAATTTTTGCGATTATCGTATTATCCAATTGCTGAATATTTTAATGGTACAGAGTATGAAAAAAATAGAGCTTTTAGAGAGAAAGCCAGAAATGACAAGAAAAAAGCAAAACGACTTTTGAGAGTGTGTATCAAAGATAATCCCTCAATATTTTTAAAAGCATTTATAGAAGATACTTTTGTCATTGATGATATGACTATTGCACTTCAGTTTGACCACTCCAAAGCGATAGCAGAGCAGATACTTTTTGCTATAGAGTTTGATGCAGAAGAATCCCTTACAATCGTTCACGAAATTATCTTGAATAGATGGCAAGAAAAAATGGTACAACTTCCATTGTTTTTACTCTATATTTTAAACAATCTCAACAATGAGCGGTATTATTATATCTTTAGAGATGAGCTTGATGATACTATTTCACAAGAAGATGATGTCGATGAAGAGTTTGTAAATAGAATGACAAATGCTCTTTTAAGTGACCATAAAATCAATAGATTTGAAAAAATTAATATCAAAACAATTACACAAGGGGAGCATAAAGACTTTTATATTTTGAAAGCTTTAGATAAACTTATAGAGAGGGTAAATGCACCTGAAAAGAAAGAAGAGACAACAAGCGAAGAGTAGAAAATACCCTTCCTATATTTTCAATAGCCAAGAAACTGTAGCTATTGTAAATATAGAGATAAATATACCATAGCCCAATATGGAGGCTACAAGTTTAGGAGCAAGTCCTGCTATACTAGCTACTACTCCTGCTGTTATCATAGGTCCCATAGCACTTTCCAAAACAGAAACTTCAGTAATAAATCCCTTTAATCCAAAAATGTACATAGTCAAAAATCCAAATAAAGGAACTATGATCAGCTTATTTCCAATCCCTAAAATAAAAGGTTTCATATCTTCTTTTGGTATTTTTAACTGTAAATTAAATCCTACAGAAATAAGTGCTAAAGGGATCAAAGTATTCCCTAGTGTACTTAATGATTTTGAGATATCAGGATGAAATTCAACTCCATTAATGGCAAAAGCTATTATCAAAAAGATAAAAGGGGGAAATTTAAATATTTTTTTGAGTATATTTTTTGTACTAATAGTCCCCTCATCTGAATAAATAGCAATAACGACAGCACCATACGTACTCAAAGCCAAAAAAGAACCTAACTGATCGTAAATAATCACATAAGGAAGTCCCTCCACACCATAATAATGAGAAACCATCGGTATCCCTATAAAAGATGTATTTCCTAGTACTCCTACTAATAATAAGGCACCTGTTATATGTTTGTTCCATTTAAAGATTTTAGACAGTATAAGTATAGAAATTGCCCCGAAAAGTGTAGTGATCCACGCTATAAGTACGGGAATAAATACCTCACTACCAAATGAAATTTTTGGCACTTCATTGAGTATGATAGCTGGTAATGATATATAAATAATAAAAAGATTTAGTACTTGCGATGTTGACTCGGGAAGTATTTTAAACTTTTTAAGGAAATACCCTAAAAACATTAAAAATAATATAAAAATAAATGTTCCCATACCAGATCCGTTTTATTTCCTACCAGTCAATAAAAATATCGGAAAATCTCCATGTGGTTTACTAGCTACACTTACAGTTTCTACTTTTAGATCCCTAAATCCTACTTTTTTAGCAATTTGCAAAAATGACTCTTTTTCAAATCCAAAGTGAAAAACACCAGTATCATCAGTATGAAAACTCCCATTTTCTGTTTCTAAATCAGCCAAACCAATAGTACCATTTTCATTTAACATATCATAAAATTTTGTCAATAAATCTTCGATATCTTCGACATGATGAATAGTCATAGAAGATATAATACTATCTATATTTGTAAGAAGATGATCGTGTTTTTCTTTGGTTATATCGATTTCGAGGACTTTTAAATCACATGCAAAACTTTTTATTTTTTCACTAAGAACTGCATTCATAGCTGTAGACATATCCACAGCAGTAATACTTCTGACATATGGAGCAATCTCTTGTGTTAACAATCCTGTACCAGAACCAAAATCTAAAATATGCATATTTTTCGTATATGAAACCTCTTTAAGTATACCATCTGCTATATTTTGTACATTTGTTACCCGTTTTACATTTTGTTCATATTCATTTGCTTTGTGTGCAAAAAAATCTTTTTTTTCATTTTTCATTTTCACCTCTTAAATTTTTCTATTTTAAGATGATAACGAAACTATATTAAAAATCTTTTATAATATTCGCTATTGTGGTCAATCCTATCTTGATTTTTTCTTCATCTGTATGGGTAAAATTAAATCGTATCTCATTTTCTTGCCCATTTTTATCATAAAATTCTATCCCTGGGACATACACTACATTTTGTTCCAAACATTTTTGTATCAAATCAGATGTATTTATATCTCTGAGTTTTCCATAAATAAACATCCCCCCTTTTGGCTCAGTATACTCAAACTCAGGTAAACATAAATCAAGATATTTTTTAAATAAAAGCATTTTATTTTTATACTCTTTACGTAAATTATGTAAATGATTTGTATACTCATTTTTATCATCTAAATAGTCATTTAAAATATATTGAGAGAGTCCATTTGTATGTAAATCCATAGCTTCTTTATATGATATAAGAGGATTTAAAAGTTTTTCATCTGCTCGTATCCACCCTATTCTAAGACTTGGCGCAAGTGTTTTTGAAAAACTTCCTAAATGAAAACTATTATTTTCTAAAGATGAACTCATAGATCGGTTTTTATTTTCAAAATAGAGTTCAGAATAAGGGGAATCTTCTATTAAAATACCATTATTTTTTTTGATAATAGAGATGATTTGTTCTCTTTTCTCTTGACTATATGTTATCCCTGTAGGATTTTGAAAGTCAGGTATAAGATATGAAAACTTAGTCTCTTTAAAACTTTTTATAAATTCAACTATATTTATACCATCTTTTTCAAGACTTATAGAGGTTTGTTTTAAGTTATTTAGATTAAAGATATTCATAGCACCTAAATATGATGGTGCTTCTACTGTTATTGATTTTCCATGATTA
>Ga0193963_1000568_pt1 | contig 19200 bp, 17 predicted proteins | sample FB_6_MG_FD_140359 | JGI IMG/M metagenome (GOLD analysis project Ga0193963, IMG submission 140359) | Microbial mat bacterial communities from the Broadkill River, Lewes, Delaware, United States - FB_6_MG | ecosystem: Environmental > Aquatic > Freshwater > River > Microbial mats | place: USA...
CGCATTGAGTTGCTGAGTGGCGAGTTTATGTTGAATTCAGAAAGAGGACAAGGCACTGAATTGAAAGTTAAGCTACCTTTAAATTAGCCTTTGTTGTTGGCTAAACCCGCAATAATCATACATTTCCATAAAGTTCCTTATTCTTTAGTCTGAATTTCTATTAAAGAAGCTAGCGAAGAAATCTTTTTCCTCTACTGTAGAAGTAAGGCGACATGTATTTATTTACTGACATGTATCTTTTTTGAGACTTTTTGTAATCTATACTATTGTTTAAATACAATGTGTAGGTAAAAAAAGAAGGTTACTTGCAAGATATCTGATCTGTGCTGGGAAAATGCAAACTAGCTGCAGAAAATAATGAACTTGGGGGAAGGCTTAATGAATCGGGACCATCAGACGGTGATGAGTGGGTCACAACAAGGTTTTACTCTTGTTGAGATGTCGATTGTGTTGGTGATCATAGGTTTGATTCTGGGCGCAGTTTCAATCGGGAAAGACCTGCAGCGTGATGCAGAGTACGCAAAAATCAAGCAAAAGTTTGTTGACCAGTGGGCGCAGGCTTATAACGCCTATTATCAACGAGCGGGTGTTGTGTTGGGTGATGATCAAACAGAGCCCAGAGTAATGGTCAATGGTGCTAATTACGCCGCAGCGGCAGGTTTACCGATCTCTGGTGGGGATATGACGGGTGTCACCGCGCCAGCGGCTATTTGTCAACCCGCGTTAGCCAATGCTACGAGTTTACATGAAGAGTTTGATCGATTGGGCATTCGGATGCCTCCGGGCCGTGCAGAGGGAAGTGAAGATCGTTATATCTACTTAGATACTAACGGTAACCCTCAAGAAGTCCGTATTTGTTTTCAGTGGAACGCTCCAGCAACACCATCAGGCTCAGGTAATATGATGGTGATTTCAGGCTTAACTCCTGATTTGGCTAGAACTCTAGATCAGATGATTGATGGCAAGCCTGATGCTCGTGAAGGTGTCTTCCGACAACAGGGTGTAGAAAATGGCACGCCTGGCGAGGCGGGTGTTCAGTGGTTAGGCGATAACACCCAGCATCTGGACGGTGGCACAGGGGCCGCTGGGCGTAACCAAGATGAAGATCAGGTTGTCGTTGTGACGGCTCATTACAAAATGAATCAATAAACTCTGGATAGGATTTCGAATATGAGACACCTTAAGACTAAGAATGCTCAGAAAGGGTTTACGTTGGTTGAAATGGCTATAGTGCTAGTCATTATCGGCTTGATTCTAGGAGCGGTATCGATTGGTAAGGATCTGCAGCGAGATGCAGAGAATCAAAAAATATTTCAAAAATATGTAGCCGCTTGGAAACAGGCCTACGACCAATACTATCAAAAAACCGGTGTTGTTTTGGGTGATAGCCAAGTGGCGCCGACTTATATGGTGAATGGTGATGAGACTGTTATCAATAATGATGATGGTCAAGTTGCAGGTATACCGGGTGTTGGAGCTTATACAAATACGGGTTTAAAGATCTGTCATGGTCAGGGTTACGCTGCGAATACTGTCGGCGCAGGTGATGCGCCTTTGGCACAACAGAACTTGCATGCATTAATGGATAATATTGGTTTGCGTATGCCGCCAGGCCGTGCAGAAGGTCAAGAAGATCGTTACCTGTACCTAGATAGTAATGGTAACCCAGCAGAAATTCAGATTTGTTTCCAGTGGAATCCAGATAAAACAGTTAGTGGATCAGGTAACGTCATGGTTATCAGGGGGTTGACGCCTGACTTAGCCAGAACCTTGGATCAGTTGGTTGATGGTAAGCCCGATGCTTTGGAAGGTCGTTTTCGCCAGCAAAATAATGGTTTGAACTCGGCAGGAGATTTGACTAAGCAGCAACCAGGTTATCAGTGGGCAGCGAACAACACTTTTGAACAGGAAGGTTCTGGTACACCTGCAGCCACTACGGAAGGTGATAACCAAGATGAAAATCGCGTAATTCTACTGACAGCTCACTGGGTAATGGATCAGTAATATGAGTGGCCAAAATACTGCTTTCAGAGGTTTTGTTGTCATCGTTGCATTGGTTGCGGTGGCCTTGCTGTGGTGGGTTTCATGGCAAGCTTGGAGTCGTTGGGATGCAAAAGTGAGTAGCCAACAAGAGGTCACTCGCTTAAAGCAAAAAGTTAACGACTATACAAAACTGGAAGCTGAGTATGAGGGGTACAAAAAGTACCAGATGCTCAAAGCTAAGCTAGATGCCCAGCTTGAAGAAAAGCAGTTATTGGCCCGTTATTGGGATAAGCGACATGTTCAGGTGAACAATGAAGATCTTTCTAGAGCAAAAGTGCAGGATTATCTAGAAGGGTTGGGTAAAGAGACTCGGTATCTGTTCGTACCCACCAACTTAGTTATTCAAACACTTAGTTCTGAAGAAAGCATGTTTAGCTGGAATCCAGGTGATGCAGATCGTTTACGGTTTTCGTTAGAGGGTGATTATTATATGAGGAGAGAACAATGAGTTTGCCTCTGGGTAGTAGCCCTGTTATCGATTTAGGTGGTAAACGTTGGGTATTGTCTGGGCGTAAAGCAACGCCCGTTTCTAGGTTAAAGGATGTGGCTGGTGCGGTAGTCTCGATCTCAGATTTTGGTGGAGCCTTACAGAGTTCAGAAACAGTCTCAGCTGAGAAGCGCCATGCTGAAGCGATCATCGAAAAGCAGCTAAGAGAGCGAGGAGATAGTGACGGCCCAAGTAAAGTACTGATAGTCGACTCCCACAGTGTTGCGGGAACAACTCATGCGTTATATACAAGTGTCCCTGCCGATCAATTTTCCGAGTACTGGGAAGAAGTGTCTGAACAAAAGGATCACTGCCTGCTCGTGCCCGTTTTGTCTTTATTGTATAGACGCTTATTGAGTCTTAAGGCCTCTTCTACAGCTTTAGTTTTTCAATGTGGGCAACAGCTTACCTTTTTAACCGTAAAAAATGGTAAGCCGCAGCATTGTTTGCAGGTCTCTTCTACCGGCTTACTGGAGTCAGATTGGCAGCGTGCGATCAGTTTCTTAGTAAGTGAAATTCGCGGTTTGTCAGATGTTGTTGCAGATAAAGTTGAGTGGCACTCTTGGGATGAGAGCGCTAAAAGCGCTGAAACTACTCCCTGTCTTGAGACGATGTTTGCCGAAGCGACTGATTTCAGTGTGTCCTTAGCGCAGCAAACAACGATATCTACGCCAGACGGCGAATTTAGTTCTTCCATTCCTCTTTTGTTAAAGACGTTAAGTTTGTCCGATAAAGTGAATAGCTCAGGGGCTATCACTCTATTCCGTTTAGAGCAGTATTTACCTTGGGCTGCTGCCGTTGTGTTGGGCGTTTCCGCTGCTTTACATATGCTCAGCGGTCAATGGAGTGCAGAAAATGAGACGAACAAACAATCCATAGCGTCATTGAGTAGTCAGATTGATGAGCAGAAATTAGCTTTGATGAGGCGAGAAATTGGTACTAACGTTCAGCCTTTGGGGGCGTTGCTAGGATCAGAAAACTTATCGCTACTGAATATGCTTAGCACTACAAATAGCAAGCCTGCATTGCCAGATATTATTCTAAGCGTGCGTCAATCTGTCCCCAATGTGCTAAGGATAACAGGCATGCGGCTGGATAATTTTTTGCCGGATGTTCAGTTAACTATCGAGGGTAATGCGGGAAGGAACCTCCCCGAGGCAAATAGTGCTCTTGAATTGATGATTAAAACCTTAAGGAGTAAGGGCTATCTTGTTAAGGATAATGGCATGTTTATCAAGAATAAGGATAACTTATTTCAGCTAGTCCTCACGCTTGAAGGGAGCCGAGTATGAAATTTAGTGGGTTGATTCTAATCGTATTGATGGCTGCCTCTCTTCTTTATAATGGCAATAAAGTATTAGAGCTCAATCAGCGGCCTCAAGCGTATGCTTTTAGTGCGGGCTCTAATGAATTAACACCACTTATTCAAGCGGCACAAGGTTTTTCAAATCAATCGCCTCAAATTGAAAAGCTGATAGTAATGTTGGATCAGCTCAATAAAGCCACACAGGTAAACGCTGAATACAGCAATTTGATTAGTTTGCCTGTTGTTGCGGATATGGAGCAAGAGCCCGTGGCCGCACCCGTTAAACGAGCCAGAGTTATTAAGTATAACTATGTACTAACGATGGTGTTTGTTTCGCCCACAGATAAGTATGCTGTGATTGACGGTAGTTTTGCTCGAGAAGGCGAAACTCTTGCAAATGGAGCGAAGGTGCTATCGATTTCTAAAGGGTCGGTCATTGTATCAAAACAAGGTGTACGCCAGACGGTTCACATGACTGATAGTTAGCTTCGATAATGAAAGGATAAAAAAGTAATTATGCAAAGTGTTCTCAAGTTAGTCGCTTGGATCGTGATTATCGTATTAGCAGCTGTGCTTATGTTTTTTGTAATGAAGCTGTTAACTCAACCAGATCAAACGGTAGTTCAACCTGTTGCAATGCCGAAAGCTGACTCTGTTACCCCACCTGTGGAAAGTAAGCATGCAACCGTATCAACTGAACAGCCAGAGCTATTAAAACCTATCGGCCCAATTAGTATTGCGAATAGCTCAGCGACCACCAAGGGCAATGAAGTCGTTGTAGAAGACACTGAAAAAGAAGCACGCAAAAAGGCAGTTGAAGATACTCGGTCTCGCTTATATGCCTTGATGAAAGACCCTAGCTCTTTATCGCCAAAAGATGTTGATAAGGTGATAGCTGATATGTCTGTGCTAAAAGATGAAAAAGGATTAGTCGGAGGCGTTAGTTTAGAAGCGCTGAGAGCGACGTTGAAAATCAGTGATGAGATGCAAGCTTTAGCGCTAGAGATACAGGCTGAATCAGAACTAGGTGAGCATGCAAATTCTACTAAGCTGCTTGAACAAAGTCAGAAAATGGAGCAGCTTCAGAAGAAATTACTTGAAGCCTCTGATGCAAAAAAATTGTTACCAGGTTCTTGAGACGAGCATGAAGTGTCGAGAAGAGGGCTTTACGTTAGTAGAACTTTCAATCGTATTGGTCGTAGTGGGGGTTTTGGCCAGTGCAGGTTGGAGTCTATTAAAGCCATCCCTTGAGTTAACAGAAAAAATTAAGATTGAGCGTCAGTTACAGAGTATCGAAAAATCGATTATTACATTTGCACTTAATAATTATCGATTGCCTTGTCCTGACACGAATGGGGATGGTTATGAAGAGAATTGCGCAACCAGTCTAGGTATTAAAGTGGGTGGCGTTCCCTTTACAACCTTGGGGCTGACAGGGCGTGAAGTCATCGCTAGAAAAACGATTTATGGGGTCTATCGAGGTGCTGGTGTGTTGGATTTGACACTTTTACAAGAGCGTACCGGCAATACGCCAGGTGAGGTAGATTACAAAAGTCTTGGCGATTTATTGAAAGCGCTTGATTCCGTGAGCTCACAACCCGTTTCGGGCAGTCAAATTTTTATAACTGGCGATGGTGTGAGAACAGGTTCCGAGAATTGCACGAGTAACCAGGTATCCAATGCAGCGTTTGTTCTGTCATCTGGAGGGGTTAGATCTATGAACGGTGACGCTAACTTGTTTGATGGCATAAATACGAGCTTACGATCTAATGGGACTGGGGCGGTGTGTTTCGCATCACCAGATAAAATGTCTAATGCGACTTATGATGATCTCGTGAAAAGTATGGGTGTTAATGCCTTAAAGGGACAGTTACTCAGTCTTGGATACGCATTGAAAAATTGAAGTATGGGGACGGTAATCTACTTTTGATTGCTGTAGTCATGTTGGTAAATAATGGATTCTGAATATGATAAATATCAATAACGCACGTAGACTTACGCTTGTAACTACTATAGCGGTGCTATTACCAGGGTGTGCCTCCTCGTATGTTTCGCAACACAACAAAGATAAACTGAAAGCTATTGATACTGAGTCACATGAATTAATAGCTGAACGGGTTGCTATTGAATCTGAAAAAATATTAAAGAAGCAGCGCCAGTTAATTGAATCACTTACCAAAACTGCTGCGGTAGAAACTGAGTTACAACCGATAGAGCCTAAATACAATCCGTTAGATGCTGTAAAAATCAGTGTGGATATTCGTAATGGCGACGTTCAGGATTTACTTCGAGCGATCGCTTCTCAGTCAAAACTTAATTTATTGTTGGACCCTGAGCTTTCCTCACTTAATCGAAAAATTACACTCAGCCTGAACAATGTTCCCGCCAGTCAGGTGTTTGACCACGTCATGACGATTCTTGATTTGGATGGGAATGTTCAAGGTTCGGTGCTTATCGTTCGCCCCTACGTCAAGAAGGTTTACGCTTTGGACTTTTTACAAAGCACCAGTCAAATGGATGTAAACATGGGGGGGGATGTATTCGGCGCAAATAGCTCCGCAGCGGGTGATGGCGGCGGTAGCAGCTCGATGATTGGTAATCTATCGCTGACAGGTAATGGGAATAAGAAGAATGATCCCTATGATCAACTAGAAAATATGTTAGATAGCCTCATTGGTAAGCCTGATGGCTCTGCAAGTGAAACAGACCTTCCCGGTGTGGGTGGCGAGTCTAGCGAAAAGGGTGCGGCCCCTGTTGGAAGAGTCTCCTCTCAATCTAAAGAGAAGAAAGGTCAAAAAGCGTTCTACTCTTTGAACCGCGTGACAGGTACTCTTTTTGTCAACGCGCGCCCATCTCAAGTGGCGGTTATTTCTGATTTGGTCGGAAAATATAAGGATACCCTATCTCGCCAAGTCCTGATCGAAGCACAAATACTCGATGTGGGTTTAAACGAAAACTTTAACTTTGGCATTGATTGGTCCATTTTGCGTACTGATATTGCGTCTACCTTTGGTACAGCACTGGAGTTAGGTGAACTGACATCACAGATTCCGAATGCCGCACTGAATAGCGCAAGAACAGTGACAATTCCTAATCAAACTATTGGTTTAAGTGATGCAGGTTCCTCCTTTGCGACGGCTTATCAGGGTGATCACTTTTCAGCGGTTGTAGATATGATGCAGCGTTTTGGAACGGTTCGTGTTTTATCTAACCCTATTTTACGGGCTAAGAATGCGCGTCCTTCTTTTATTAGCGTTGGTCGGAATACGAGTTATATAGCAGAGTCTACGTCCACGGTTACGAATAACGGCGGGTCATCCACAACAACGGCAGATGTCACCACCAGTGCAGTGTTCGATGGCATTATTCTAGGTGTAGAGCCTTTCATTGGCGAAGATGGCAAGATCAACTTAACGATTCACCCGATGCAATCAGAAGTTAACGATGCTTCATTGGCGCTTGTGGATGCGGGTTCGGGCACTAAAGTGACTTTGCCCGTCGTTGACTTTAAAGGTTTAACCACTTCTCTAAGCCTTTCGTCAGGGGACACTGTAGTTTTAGGTGGTTTAACGGATGAAGTAGCTAATGATATCGGCGGCGGAGTACCGGGTTTAGCTGATGCGGGTGCTTTAGGTGCACTCTTTGGGAATCGAGCGAACAGCAAAAGTGCTCGTGAGCTTATTATTGTGCTTCGTGTAACCCGCTTATGAGTGTCATCTTCGATGCCCTTCAGCAAAGCGAGCGCTTGACTAATGAAGTCAAAAAGCCTGCTATTGCTGAAGGTATTGTTACAGATGATGGGGTACAAAAAAAAACAATCATTATATCGTTTATCACGTTCTTACTTGTCGCGGCACTGGGTTGGGGGCTTTATTCAAGTATTGATTCGTCTTTACCTCCCGCTGAAGTAAGTTTAGCTCCAGATGGTCAAGCACCTAGCGTTCTGGTCCCGTTAAAAACCCAACAGGTGGCTGTAGTTGATTCTCAAATTAGGGTAAGTCCGGTTGATGAGAAACCTATCACTAAGCCAGAGCCGGTAGCTATTACGCAAAAACCAACCTTGGTCCCTTCCGTCTTTATTGTTAAACGTGAGCAACCCGTCGCCGCTGTCGTGCCTATACAAGAAAAATTGGTGGCTTCTCCTGAGAAAGTTCTGATGAGGCAGCCGGATTTTAAAACGGTAACGAGTAACAGCGCTGTCGTTGCGAAAAAAGAACGACCCAATACCGTTGTCGATGCAAAGGCTGTCGAAAAGGGGGCTTCGCATGAGAACGTTGGTGTTTTAGTCGGTCAAATAAAATCAGCCATACGATCCGGAAATACAGAAAAATTAAATGGATTGTTTAGCAGCCTCGAAAAACAAACGAGCAGTGATAGTACTATTTTGTTAAGACTGCGTGGTTATGCGATGCTAAAACAAGATAATAATGTTGAAGCGAAGTCTTTATATGAAGGTTTATTGCATCAACACCCTGATGACTTAGAAGCTAATTTAAACATGGCATTGCTGGAAGTAAGGCTGGGTCAAGCATCGCAAGCCGTAGCGAGATTACATCGTCTTAGCAGCCTTTATCCTGAATCTAAAGAAGTCGCAAAGTACCTTAAAGCACTTGAGGTACGATCATAATGGAAAGCACAACCAATTGTACTCCCGTTCCAAACCATCTTAAGCGTATCGGCTTGGAGTTTAACCCGTTCCCTGTTACGCCCGATGCGTCCTATTATTTTGTATCGAATAAAGTAGAGCGCAACTTAACCGAGTTACTTCATTGCATTGAGGCGAGAAAGGGGTTTATGTTGGTTACAGGTGATGTTGGGAAGGGAAAAACAACCCTCAGCCGTCGCCTTATTTCGCTTTTAAAAGGGGACGGGACGCAGGTGTCTCTTGTCTTCAATAGCTTTTTGCATGGTGAATCCTTGTTAGAAGCCATTAATCATGATTTTGGAATACCCCGTGAAGAAGGCATTGGTGCTCAGTTACAGGCGTTAAACAACTACTTGTTAGGTCTTTATCATAAAGGCAGTAATTGCGTTATCGTTATTGATGATGCTCAACATTTGGATGTGCAGAGCTTAGAGTTAGTTCGCCAAATTTCTAATTTGGAAACAAACCAAGCGAAACTAGTCCAAATCATTCTTATTGCACAGCCTGAAATTCTCAATACGCTCGACTTTTCTGAAATCAGGCAACTCAAAAGCCGTATAGCGCTGCATGTAAAATTGGAAGCTTTTACTCAATTAGAGGTGCAGGATTATATTAGTTACAGGTTGAGTGCAGCAGGGCATTGTGGGCGAATTAAAATCACACGGCCGGCACTTAAAATGTTGACTGAAGCTAGCAATGGGATTCCGCGGCGTATCAATTTAATTATGGATCGCTGTCTTTATATTTTATCGGTAAGCACGCGATCCAAAATTACCGAGCAAGATATAAACGCAGCGGTAGAAGATATTGGCTGGTCTATTTCAAAAGCGCGTCATCCCTATCGACTCCTCGTGTTAGGTGCCGTATTCGTATTGGCGGCAGGTTTCTGGTTAGTTCCTCAAATAGATAAAGAGGGGGAGCTAACTAAGAGAGCTAAAAGCCTCGTAAATCAAATCTTCATCAGTGAAGATGAACGTCGAGCCCCAGCTAAGATCTCTCTGGCTACACCTAAAGTGGAAACGGTTGCTCCCGCGCCCTCTATAGCTGATTCAGCTCTTTCTTCGGTGGCGTCTTCTCCTGTTGAAAGTACAGAGCTAGTCAAATCAGACAGTACTCCAATCGCTGAGCAAGCAGTTGAAATAACGTCAGAAATAAGTGAGCCGATAATCCCTGAGTCGACAAGTTCAGATGTTAAAGGTGGTGGGGAAGTGGACGCCATTAATGATCAAGCTGCGCGAGATTTCTTAGCTTTGTATCACTTAGAAGATAAATACGATTTATTCGTTGAGGCGGTATATAGCGACTTTTTTCCTCTCTTTGAACGAGACTTACAGTCTACTTCTTGGAAATTAATTATTAGTGAATTTCCGTTGAGGTCGGATCAGGTGTCTGCCGCTGTCTATGTTACGCCTGAATCATTAGGTCCCAAACGCTGGGTATTCTTATGGGAGCCAAGATACAAGCTTGATACATGGGAGTATGGAAAATACTCCGATGAAGTCAGTAAGTTACAAGAAGCATTAGCTTCACAAGGCTTTTACCAATCAAAGATTGATGGTGTTGTCGGTTCAGTAACCAAAGTAGCTATTGCGCGTTTTCAGAAATCAATAGGCTTGCCTCCAACAGGAGAGCCAGATTTATTGACCCTGTCTCAGTTAGCAGTAACGGAAAACAATAATATTCAGAATTCAATGGTTGAAGTGGAATGAATCAGGAAGTCGAAAAGCAAGTTTATCGTCTTGGTGACTCTTTAATGACTGCCGGGCTGGTCACTGAAGAGAAAATGTCTATTGCTTTGCAAAAGCAACAAGTGACAGGGGAGAGGCTTGGTGAAATCTTGGTACGTCTAGGAATTGTTTCAGAGTTTGATCTTGCGCGGATGCTGGCATACCAAAAAGGTGTGGAATTTTTTGAGATTGAGGAGAATACGTTGCCTAAAAAACAGGCTTTGTCACTCTTCAATCAACAGTTTTGTCTACATCGCTCTTTCCTACCGCTAGAGCAGCATGGGGATGTCATCAAAGTCGTGATCGGTAATTCTGATATTGAAGCAACCATTCAGGAAGTTGCTCGTCACACTGGGATGAACTGTGAAGTTCTTCAGGGTGAGTTTAGTAAAGTACAGCAAGCGATTAGGCATCATTACTTCTTTTTTGATAACCCCGTAGATGAACTCTTTTCTAAAGAAGTGCGTAAGCTATCTAAGGATAAAGACCAGGTGTTATCGCCTGATAATTTAATCAACTATCTCTTACATTTAGCCGTTAAACAGCGCGCAACAGATATCCATATCCAGCCTGAGCAAAAAAGTATACATATTGCTTTTCGTGTTGATGGCGTATTGAGGCCTATCATTGCATTGCCAACTGAGCTGAAACGACTCATCGTAGCAGTGAAAATGAATGCAAATATGGATATTTCAGATGTATTTCGCCCTCAGGATGGTAGTTTTTCTACTTCAATCTTAGATACGGCTTTTGATGTTCGTGTATCGACGATTGTGACTGAGTACGGTGAAAACTTAGTCATGAGGCTTTTACCTAACGGGATGCATGTTAAAGGGCTGTCTCAACTTGGGTTTTTTGAAGAAGATCTTGCCGTTGTGAATCGGTTATTCTCAAATCCGCATGGCATTCTGCTAATGACGGGGCCTACCGGTTCGGGTAAAAGCACCACTCTACATGCAGGGCTACGATGTGAAGGTATGGAAGGAAAAAACATACTAACGGTTGAAGACCCTATTGAATATAAGTTGCCGATCATTAACCAAACACAAGTAAACCGAAAAGCGGGCTACGAGTTCGATTCGGCTATACGGCATTTTCTCCGTCACGATCCTGATGTCATGCTTGTCGGCGAAATACGTGATTCTGAAACTGCAAATGCAGCAATCACCGCAGCAGAAACGGGCCATCTCGTATTATCCACCTTACATGTTAATAATGTACTTGGCGTGGTTTCTCGTTTGCAAGCTCTAAAAATCCCCTCTCAAATGGTCGCTGACACATTGGTGGGCGTCATTAACCAACGTTTGGCACGAAAAATCTGTAACCACTGTAAAGAGAGTTATTCACCAGATAGCGCCGAACAAAAATATTTTAATGCTCCGGTCACTTCGCTACAGAGAGGCGCAGGATGTGCTCATTGTATGGGAAGTGGCTATTTAGGACGCTTGCCTATTTACGAGATCTTATCGATGACACCTGTTCTTGCTGAGATGATTGCCTCCGGTGCAAGTCGACATCAACTGTTGGCACAGTTAAAGGAGCAAGGCTTTGCAACCATTGAGTCAATGGCATTACAACGAGTGAAAGAAGGAGTCACTACGTTAGCAGAAATCAAAAGATTGCTAGGGAGTAATCTTAAGGAGGCTGAATAAATGAGAAGCTTTTATTATCAGCATCTTCTATCGACGGGTGAAATCCGAAGTGGAGTAGAGAAGCTCGCATTCGACAATCCTGAGTCGGCGCGGCTTTATATGGAGCGACGATATAATGTGGTTGTTCTGAAACTTAAAATGATGCCTTCCTGGACCACGGGGTTTTTCGATACCGTTAAGAAAGTGACTCGAAAACCGATGGGGCGGGATGAGTTGGTGGATTTTTTCCACAATTTAGCTGTGATGCAACGCAGTGGAATTCCCATCATAGAAGCCATGCAGGAAATGGCTTCTGAAGATTCTGGTCCCGCAGCACAACAATTAGCAAAAGACGTATTAGAAAGCTTAGCGTCAGGTGCTAGCTTAAGTGAGAGCTTTAATCGTCACCCTGATATCATTCCTGAAACGGCCCGCTATTTAGTGCAGATAGGTGAAAATTCAGGTGCATTAGATAGAACCTTGATGGATGCCGCGAATCACCTTAAGCGAGTAGGTAATATTGTAAGAGATACGAAGCGGGTAATGATTTACCCTGCTTTTGTTTTTCTTAGTATTATCGGTGCTGCGTTATTTTGGATGGTTTATGTTATTCCGAATATTGCGGATCTTTTTCGTCAAATGCGTATTGAGTTGCCGGCTATTACCAAAGCGGTTATGTCCTTTTCTGAAAATCTCAGTGCGAATTTCACAATATTCGTCATCATATTAGTGCTTTTAATATACGGCATCAGTGTACTTGTTAAGAGAAATAAAAGCATTCGATACCGCTTCCATAGCCTCTTATTGAAATTACCTGTTTCTAAGGTGTTAATACGGTCTTCATCTTTGGCCTTTATTACAGAGTACCTCAGTTTATTGATCTCTTCTGGCATCAACATAGTCGATAGCTTAGAGGTGTTAGAACGATCCATTAAAAATGAAGTTTACCGAGATAAAATACGTCAAGTACGAGAAGGCGTCAGTCGTGGTAACAGTTTAAGTGAAGAAATAAAAGCGCGAAAAACCTTCCCAGGGTTTGTTATAAGAATGATTAGCGTGGGGGAGCAAAGTGGTAGTTTAGATACGCAACTTAGGTATCTTGCTGAAGAGTACCGTTCACGTTTTGATCATATCGTTGCATCTATTAGTGAGATCATTAAACCATTAGTGATGATTATTGCTGGTGGGTTGTTCATCCTGATGATTGTTGCTTTGTTCCTTCCTATATATCAATTAGTTGGTCAGGTGAGATAACCGATGATGGGACATTACCTCAAACGCTGGAAGGCTGAATCAGGTTTTGGCACTTTGGAAATTGCCATCATACTCAGTTTACTGAGCGCCCTTGCGTTTGTACTTACGGTAATGCCTGAAGAGAATGAGCAGGTAAATAGGGAACAAGAGCGTGAATACCTTCGAATCGCTGATGAGCAACTGATTAACTTTATCGGTTTGAATGGACGTTTGCCTTGCCCCGATTCTGATGCTGATGGTTCCGAAGATTGTGGCGTATCAAAAGGCACCTTACCCTACATAACGCTTGGACTTAAAGAGCCAGGCTATCGTTCGGGTGATGTCGCACTTAGATATGGTGTTTACAGAAAGAGTCAAAGTGGTACAGCCACCGGTCAGGCTACAGCGAGTGCAGGAGATGCAGATTTAGCGGTTAGGAAAAATCGATATGAGCCTCTAGATGCTAATGGCGACATTCAAGCGGTAGATAATTTAAACACATTGGATTTTTGTGTAGCCCTAACAAATGGAGCTTCTGCGGCTTTCTCAACCAGCCAGACCTATATTCAAGAAAATAGCGCGACTAGGTATGCAGTGGCTTATGCAATCGCAACACCAGGCGCACAGGATGCCGATAATGTAAATGGAATCTTTGATGGGTTAAACGGTGGATCTGGTCAAGGTTTTAATGCAGCTAGTCAGCCGGTCAACTCTGCATCTTATGATGACCATGTACTTAGTAGAGGTTTCACTGAACTCTACAAAATTATGCAATGTGATGTGTCTATCGCTTCTTTGAATATCATGGCCAATGCAGTATTGGTTCAGGATGAGGTGCAGTCAGAAGCTGAAAGTTTGGCAGAAGATACTGTAAAAGGGACTGCATTAGCAGCAGTGGGTATTGCTTTAAATGCGGCAAATGCGGTTATTGCAGGTGTTGATTTAGCAAACGCAAGTGCCACCTTAGCGACTTCTAGTGGATTGTTAGCATCAGCAGTCGCTTCTTGTGCTGTTCTCGTTGGTTGTGCTCTGATACCTGTGTATACCGCTGCTGTAGCATCTGCAACTACTGGTGTTGTTTTGTCAGGTGTGGCTCTAGGGTTCTCGGTAGCAGCGGTTGTTGCTCAGGCAGTTGCCACGGGCATGTATGCAGATGCTTCTATTCGTGCTCAAAGTGCCGCAGGGAGCTTAGGCACAGTTGATTGGGACAGTCGAATCCAAGCTAGGCAAGCAGATTTAGTCACCGCTCAAGCAGAGCTTGCGACAGCCCAAGCAACACAAACTGCATTACAGAATCAGCTGAACAGTGCGTTGGCCACTTATAATACGAATCGAAACAGCCTAACCAACTATGCAGCAGCTCATGATGATCCTGATTTTACAGGAACGCCTGATGTAACGACTAAAACTGAAAGTATGTATGCAGGGATAAGAAACACTTTTAATTTAAACAATACCTATAATGCTGAGCAAAAAACATATAAAGAGTTACAGCAACGTTGCGATGCTTGTCCTTCACCTAATGTCGATACGGTAGTGCCCGCAGAGGGTGATTATCCAGCTTATACTATCTATGCGTGTGAAGTTTCCGCCGCAGGCACAGCTAAAATATGTGATGACGCGGCGGCACAAAAAGTAATATCGGATACTGCGTATACGAATGCATTGAACTCCTTTAACACGCTCGCTAATTTGCGTGATACAGCTATGACTGCCGCCTTAAATTATCAGTATTATTTAGGAACGGATGGCGATGGGAATAAAACATATGCCTCTTGCCAGTCATTTGGATGCCCACTGCCTAGATGGTTGGATAATACTTGGCCGACTATTATAGGTATTCCGATTTACAATAATTTTAATATGAATCAGCATTATTATTCGATTTATCTTCTTAAAAAACAAGAATATGATCTCGCGGTTCAAGAAACTGCAACCAAGCAAGACGTTGTAAATGCTTTAATCATGTCTATTAATGCGATGCAATGTTCTAAGGAGGGGAAAACATATCGAGAGACTTCTCAAGGGAGTGGTATATTTGAGTGTATTCCATCGACACCAATAGTTGGCTCAACAGCGGAGAGTTTTGCACAGGGAGCGAGAGAGATTCTTGACAGCGCTGATCAACAGGGAGTATCGGAATGATATTTAGACAGAAGCTGTCTCCATCATATTCTAAGGGCTTTAGCCTAGTAGAGCTATCTGTTGTCTTAGTTATAGTAGGGCTGATTTTCGCAGCCATTCCCGCGTTAGTGCCGAATTTTAATAATCTTTTTAATGAAAAGCGCAGTATAGATAAGGCGGCTCTGATAGGAGAAAACTTAAAAGGCTATGCTATAACTTACTCACGCCTACCTTGCCCTGATACGAACGCAGACGGACTTGAAGACTGTGCCGGTTCAGCTCAGGTAGGGAGGGTGCCTTATAAAACACTAAAGTTGGCGAACACAGCAACGAATACACATGGTATCCCTTTGCAGTATGGGGTATATCGTGCTGCTTCATCAATAGATAGCGCAGATGCCGATTTAGCCTCACTAAAAAATCGATATACCCCTGTACTACCTAAAGGGGAGACGTCAAACCATCACAATGGATTAGATTTTTGTTGGGCATTAAGAAATGCAATCAGAAATGGGAATTCAAATCTTTATCCTCATGTGACAGTATCAGGTCCGTTAAATCAAGCATTCATACTGGCGGACGCAGGTTATTTTAATGCTGATAATGATGCAGCAGATGATATTTTTGATGGAGTAAATAATACAGGTGTCGGTTTTGAAGACCCTCAAAAGCCGCTAACAGCCTCCTATGATGATCGAGTTTACTCAGTTGGGTTTCATCAATTGTCGGGTGAAATTGGCTGCCAAGCGCTTATCAGTCTCACTAATGGGGCGGCTCGAAGTGCTTATGCTGCAGAAGATATTTATCAATTAGCCTCTTTCTATGCTGATTTTCGTGCTTTCTCTTTGAGGGTTGCTGAGCATAACTTATTCCAAGCACAATTTGCCTTTGCTTTAGCTACTGCTGATTTAGTAATAGCAACGGGGCAAATGGCTACCGCGATAGCAGCAGGTATTGAAAGTTTTGGAGCGGCTGCTGCTGCAACAATAGCTATCGCAGTTGTTGCTGAAGGCTTGGCTATTGCCGCAGAAATTGATGCGGTAACTGGGATGTCTGAAGCTGGAGATGCTGTTGATGAAGCAAAAACGTTTAGAGATAACGCTAATACCGCTAAAGCAGCTTCAAGTACATTTGCAGCGGGAAAATTGTCAGAAGCAAAAACAGCTGATCAAAATGGATGGTATCAATAATGAGAATCAGCGTGGATAGTTATACGCGGGCAGGTAGAAATCGCCAATCTGGTTTCAGCTTACTTGAGCTTTCTTTGGCTGTCATTGTACTAGGCACATTAACAGCAGTAGCTGCTGGGTTGTATCAAAATAATCTCCAGAAAACTAATCAAGTACACTTTTCTACAATCACTGATGATGCTGAACAAGCTATATTAGGCTACCTCTTTGCTTATGGGCGCCTCCCTTGCCCGGCTTCCTCTATGGCTGGAACAGAAGACTGCACAACAAAAGTAGGTTATTACCCGCATAAAACACTCGGTTTAACACATGGTGTCCGCAATAGCGTAGGTTTGCCTTTAAGGTATGCGATTTATAGTAAGCCCGGCGTATTAGAAAATAATATTGAGCTAGAAAAAGCAGTTGATCGCTTTAGGCCTTTTATGGCGGATGTGTGGACGGGTAGCCCGCCTTTTGCACAACTACAAACCTTAAATAACATAAATTCTTTAGACCTCTGTCAGGCTATACAATCCGGATATTCTGTAGCTGCCGATACGAATTATTTAATGACCGGCTCGGGTACTAATGCACAACCGGTGGCATATTTACTGTTTTCTGCGGGCAATACAAATGCTAATGGAGCCGGCACGTTATTAGATGGGGCCAATACGCCTACTGGTATGACGTTCGAAAGCTTAAATGCCGCTGGAACTGCTTTAAATGATGACCAGTTAAAAGCGGTGCATTTTAGTCAGCTTTGGGAACAACTTGGGTGTAACGGTGTGTTATCCCCAGTAGGGCACGGACACCCGAATGCAGTATCAACGGCAGTTATTATGCAGCAAGCGCTTGCGGACTATAAAGTTCAATTGGATATTGCGGTAGATATTGCTAAAGCTGACGTTGCAGCAGCAGCTGCCGTTGTTGCTGGAGCTGCCGCAGGTATCGCTTCTGCAGCGGCAACTCCTCCTATAGGTACCGCGCAAGCGATTAATACGGCAGGAGCTATGGCTCCAGCGGTTGCCGCATCTGCAACAGCTGTAACTCTTGCCGCGTTGGGTACGGCTTCTGCAGCCGCTGCTGTAGTTAAAGCCGCCCTTAATCTAGATAACGCTGAGGAACTCTATCGAGATGTTGATCCTTTAATTACCCAAATCAATGCACTGGCTGCGACGATACGTACCAATGCCATAGCAGCAGATGCCGCTGGACTATACGAGCGTTAATTGTTTCGCTCAGGAGTAGATCATGATACTAAAAAGTAGATGCAGTAGAAAATCATCTCAAGGTTTTACGTTGGTGGAAATATCCATCGTTTTAGTGATTATTGGTTTGATTTTAGGGGCCGTATCTATAGGTAAAGATCTGCAACGGAACGCGGAATACCAGAAAATAAGCAGTCAATTTGTTCAAGGTTGGGCACAGGCTTATCAGAACTATTTCCAGAGGACTGGTATCGTATTGGGCGATAGTGCTGCAAGCCCTACGCTTCGAGTCGATGGTGCTGCTACCACCCCTGGTGAGATATGTGGAGCAGCTCTCTTCGGTTTAATGGATGCGGCTGGTATCAGAATGCCAGCTGGACGTGCAGAGGGCGTGGAGGATAGGGCCGTTTATCTAGATACCAATGGTAATCCCCAAGAAGTTCGGGTTTGCTTCAGAAATGTTGCATGGTCCATACCCGGGGCGGCGTCAGGCTATGTAGCAAGAAACAGAAATGTGATGATTATCTATTCTCTCACACCTGATTTTGCTCGTTTTGTTGATGCACAAGTAGACGGCAACAGTGATGCGAGGTTTGGTGCTTTTCGTGAAAGTACGCAGGCAGCGTCCACCGCCGCCGCATCTCAGCTTTGGAGTTTAGATAATAGACGGGCCTTAGGTGCTGCAGCCAACACTAATCGAGATGAATCTCAGGTTGCCGTGCTTACTGGGTATTATCTGATGGATAATTAAGCAGTAGTACGCATTACAGGCCATTCTATATGGGGTAAACTCACCTCATATAGGTTGGCGGATGGTAAGAATGATTAAAGTGCTGTTGGTTGATGATCACCCACTGGTATTAGATGGTATCAATGCGTGTCTTGCAAGTGAGCCAAGCATCGAAGTTGTTGGGCAAGCTAGCAATGGCTTAGAAGCATTAGCGTTAGCGGAAGCGTTAGCACCTTCTGTTGTATTAATGGATGTCTCTATGCCCGTTATGAATGGCTTAGAAGCAACAAAAGAGATGCAGTTACGCTTTCCTGCCTGTCGTGTACTGATTTTATCCATGCATGAAAACCGTGAATATATCCTGCAACTGATGCAATCTGGCGCAGCGGGCTATGTCCTAAAAGATGTTGCATCAGAAGAACTGGTAAGAGCGATTGAAGTGGTCAACCAAGGAGGAACCTATTTCAGCTCACGGGCATCCGAGGCACTTGTAAAGCAGTTCTCCTCTGATAATAAACACGTTTTCAATGAAGAGCGCCCTTGCCTGACTAAGCGAGAAGAGAGCGTACTGAAGCTCTTAGCAGAAGGCGGCAGTAACAAAGATATCGCGCGTAAACTGGATATCTCCGTTAGAACAGTTGAAACCCACCGTCAAAACATCAAACAAAAGCTCAATATCCAAACGGCTGCTGGCCTTGCGAAATACGCAATCGAAAACAATATTGTTTGAAAAATATGAAGAAAAAATGACGAGAGGGCTTGCGAAAGCCTTCATCATCACTATAATACCCACCACTCTTTAGGACTATAGCTCAGTTGGTTAGAGCGCTACCTTGACATGGTAGAGGTCACCAGTTCGAATCTGGTTAGTCCTACCAATTCCATGACCGTCCGGTC
>Ga0193963_1000569_pt1 | contig 19190 bp, 36 predicted proteins | sample FB_6_MG_FD_140359 | JGI IMG/M metagenome (GOLD analysis project Ga0193963, IMG submission 140359) | Microbial mat bacterial communities from the Broadkill River, Lewes, Delaware, United States - FB_6_MG | ecosystem: Environmental > Aquatic > Freshwater > River > Microbial mats | place: USA...
CTTTTATGCAAGGTAAAAAAGAAAAAATGATGAGTTCCTCACAACGCTATAAGATGATTGGAAATGGCTATACAATATCAGTTATAGCTCATATATTAAGTTTTATGGATTAGTTCTTTAATTTTCTTAACTTTGAATTATTTTCTTTTAGGATTTTTTTAATACTTTTAATATCTTTAGCATCTTCTAGTGATCCTATAAAACCCAGAGGTGTTCCTGATGCTTTAGTTATTGCCTTATCAATTTTTACTGTTTTGTTTAAAGTTCTTAATTTTGCCAATAACTTACTGTTTAAATTATTTAATCTAAAAACATTACTTTCATTACTTCTTTTGTTGTATTCTTTAATAATTTTATTCTTTATATCAAATAATTCTTTAGTAGTTGTATTTATCATGTTATCTCCCTGTGTATGATTTTAATATCAAAAAAAATCTTTGTATAATGAACTCATTAATTTCTTTATGTTCAAAATCATCATAATCTAGTTTAGTTATTTTTTTTAATTCCATATATAATAACTTTATTTTCTCTTCCTCAGTAGCATTAGTCAAAATTTCATTTATTTTATCATCTTTACTGTTTGAAATTTTTTTAACTAAAGCTTTTATGCCTTCTTTAACTTCTTTAAGTATTACGGATTGGTCAATCATGAGTTCCCCCTATTAATTGATTCACATATTCTAAGCATAGTATAATTTGTGGAGGTCTTTCATTAATTTTAGCTGCATTATATACACCTTTAATAGATAATCCTTTTTTTATCTCCATTCTCAATTCTTCTTTTATATGAAGTAGTTCTTCTTTATTCATCATATCAACAAGAAAAGTAAAAGTTCTATGATCTATTTTATTAAATCCTATTGACTTTATGCTTGCTGTTGATGGGTATTCTCTATCATTTTCAGTAATTTTTTCATTTAGATTCAGTAATTTTTCCATTATATCTCCTGTTTAAAAATATTATTATAATGATATAAACATCTATCAAAAATAGAATAACCATCTCTAATTTTTAAGCCAAAATTTTTAAAATCAACATCTTTATCTATTTGACTAAAAATAGTTTTATCATTAGCAAATTCTAACATTAATTTATATGCTTTATTATATAGTTCAGGTTCTTCCATGGATAAAACAGCCCAATATCCATGATATCTACAATGATGAAAAACAAAATCCTCTGTTTCTACTAAGTTAGATGAAACTTGAAATTTTAAGTATTTACCATTAAACTCTTTATTGAGAACCTCAAGAGCCTTATCAACTTTTTCTTTATGTTTATAATACTCTTCAATTCTTTCAATCATTTCTTTTGTCATATCAATAAAAGTATCTAAACCTAATTTGATTTTATCTTTTAAATAAATAACTTCTTCTTTAGTTAATTTGAAATCATGATTTAACTTTTTATCTAAACTAATAAAATCTTTATCCATAGGACCAACACCAATACTACCAAACATTACTAAACTTTCTCTTTTCATAATAACCTCCAATCCTTTCTTATATTATACTTAATACAATAGAAAGTCAATAAAAAACTTGACTTTTTAATTGTAACAGCATATTATCTAAATAATTAATTGTTTGGAGGTTATTATGGATTTACCTGAAGTTGGAGATAAAATTTATATTGAAGGAGCAATGTTTCTTGGTCACGGAGAAGATGATTATAATGGTGGATTGGCAACTATATCTAAAGTTATAACTGATGATAAATAATGGTTACAATCCTATGTTTGGTGATTTAAAATCTGATTTAATACAAATTGAAAGGATAATTAAGAAACTAGAAAAGGAATAGTATGGTTAAGATAAATGATTTTTTTAAAGAAATGTTAAGTTTTAAAATTGAAAAGGAAAAATTAGATTTTAAAGCAGATGTGTTGCAGTTATATATTGTAAATAAATTTCTGAGAGAAATGGAATCTCAAGGTCTTACACAGAATCAACTTGCTAAAAAAGCAGGGATAAACAAAAGATATCTTACTAAAGTTTTTTCCACAGATGCTCCTTTGAAAACAATCACTATTGTTCAACTTCAAGAAGCATTAAATATTAAAATAAATATTAATTTTATTAAGAGGGATAAATAATGTTTGATACAAATAGAGAATTAATAGAAAGAACAAAGGGAGTTCCTGGTGCTTTGGAGTTTATTGCTATTTTAATAAAAACTATGGGAAGTATTTCTATGGGGACAATAAGTATTTTAATAATTGCAACAATTCAAAGAATCCCTGAATTAAGTGGTGAAGACCTTTATATGTTATGGAGTAAATTAGGTAATAAAGATTTAAAAAGAGTTCATTTGATATGTGAAAAAGTTCCTTTAGATGCAATTAAATATGCTTCATCTAAAAGAGATGATTCTGGATTAAAAATAATAAATAACTTTTTAAAAAAAGGAGATGATAAAAAATGACTGAAAGTATGATACATATAGATGATTTAATAGAAAAATGTGGATATTTCACCAATAATACAGATATTAATGGTGGTTATGGTTGCACTCATGTAGATTGTGAAGAAAAAGAATTTATTGATGAAAAAAAAGATAAAGAACTTGGTAAATGCTCTGTTATGAATTGCCCTTTAGGTCGTGAATCAGAAAAACAAGATTTTATAGATATTGGAGAAGATCCTGAATTAATGAGTCTTGATGAGTGGATTGTTCCTTTTTTTATTCTTAAGAGTAAGGTTGAGGTAAGTCAAAGTGATGATGATAAAGAAAATAAAAGAATTTCTGTTGATATTGAAATAAAAAAAGAATTAGTAACAGCAGAAGAGTTAGTTAAAAACTTAACTCCTTTAATTTCAAAAGCTATTAAGGATAAAAAATGACAAATGAAAAAGGGAAAGATTATAAGCAAGGTAACACAACAGTGTTTTCTACATTAGGAGCAAGCAGTCATAGTAAAGATGAAAGAGAAAAGCATGATTTTTATGCAACTCATCCTAATGCAGCAAAGTTATTAATGGAATTAGAGGATTTTGATAATATCTTAGAGCCATCTGTGGGAACAGGTCATTTAGCTAAAGAATTTATTAAAGCAGGAAAAACTGTAACTTCCTCAGATTTGATAGATAGAGGATTTGGTTCTGTAAAAGACTTCTATGATTATAAATCTTGGGATGGAGATATTGTGACTAATCCACCCTATAAATATGCTAAACAATTTGTAGAGCATAGTTTAAAAATAATAAAGCCTGGAAGAAAGATAATTATGTTTCTTAAGCTTACTTTTATGGAAAGTAAAGGTAGAAAAGAATTATTCATTAATAATCCACCTAAAATTATATATGTCTCAAGTACAAGAATTCCTTGTGCTAAAAATGGAGATTTTGAAAGTAAAAACTCTTCAGCAGTAGCCTATGCTTGGTATGTTTGGGAGAAAGGTGTAAAACAAGATCCTATTATAAAATGGTTTAACTAAGGAGTCAAAATGATTAAGATAATTTTAACTTGTGATATATGCAAGAAAAATGATGAGAAAGATGATAAAAAAATTTATGAAGTATCATCAAGTGTAACAGCTTTATTTGATTTAATACATAGTAACTACAATGTTAATCATATGTGTACTGATTGTTGGAGAAATAAATTTCCTAAATTAGATAGCAATAGTACAATTACAGAACCCAAAAAGATAATATTACTGCTTCCTACTAATGCAACTGATAAACTAGAAGAGATAATAAGATAAAGGAATTACCATGAAAGATTTCAAAATACTTGATAAAATGGTAGATGATTGGCATTACTCTGATTCTAAATTAACACTAAAGGAATATTTAGGGTTAACAGATGAAGAGTTTCAAAGATATATAGATGGAGATGAACCATCTTCAAGCACTATAACAATTTCAAATACATAATGAAATGTTTGACTTTCTATGCTTATTGATATATTATTTAAGAAGCATCATTTCTTTCTCATGGAAAAGATGATTACAATGGTGGACTTACTACTAGTGGAATTAAAAGAAAACCTAGTAGAAGAAATTGCAGGAAAAGGCTTTAATTAAAAAGCAATAAGAATTAAAGAAAATATATATTGATTCAGTTACAGCACCTGATCCTGATAATCGTGAAGAATTTAATAAGTGGAGTTAATTATGAAAAATGAGCAACTAATCAAATATATTAAAGAAAAATTTTATACAGCTTTATTACTTGATAGGAATTCTAACAATGACAATGGTAAATATTTTCATATATGTACTGTTATTTTTACAAGGGGGTCATCAGAAACTGTCTTTATATTCAAATATGATAATAAATATTTAATACTTATAAGAAACAAAGGGTATTTTTTAATGAATAATGAGAAAGAATTGTTTGAAGAATTAGACTTGTATCATCTTAAAAAAATGGAGTATAAAGAGAATATTAAATTTGAAGATTTGTATCTTAAGAATGGTATTACTGATTTAAATGAAGACAAAGATATATTAAAGTTTTATCCTTATGGAGAAAAAGTATTAACTGCTGAATTTCAAGATGATGATATACGTCTTTCAGGATATTACTGTGCTATATTAGTCCATTTACATAGGTATAATTTATCTATGTGGTTTCAATACACAACAGATGAGTATGATGTAAGTGATGGGTATTGTGTATATACTACTAAAGGAGAAGTTGAAGTTACTGTAAGGGATAATTGGGGTAAAAAATGTATAGTAAAAAACCCTCAAGAATTAAGTAAAGAGAAACAGAAAGAGCAAGAGTTTAATCTATGGACTAATGGTAATATTAATGAAGATTTAATCCAAGGATTAAAAAATTTTATTATTGGGCTTGAAAATAAAATAGATATAATTCAAGAAATTAATACTTTTAATAAAATAGATGTAGATAAAGTTAATAATATTATTGAGAATCTTTACAAAAAAGATAATGAGTTGGTAAAAAAGATTAGTAACTTTATTAGTGATTTATCATAACATCAATAAAAGGATATCAAATGAAAGCTGTGTAAATGATTTTTATAAAAAACAATCAGAAAATCCTTTACAGATAACAAGGAAAAAGTTGCCTGTAAACATTGTTTCAAACACATAATGAAATTACTTGACTTTTTCTTTTTAATGGTATAATGTAATTCATGATTAATTGATTGGAGAGAATCATGGGTGAAAAATTTACTATTATTGAGATGATGACTAAGTTTCAAATAACTAGAAGTAAAGATGATATGTGGAACTTAACTAGAGAATTGAGAAAACAGTATGAATTAAAACAAGATTGGATTCCTAGACAAAAATTAGAGCAAACTCCTTTAAAGCAAATTAGAAAATATTTAATCTTAACAATACAAGAAATATGGCTAAAGGAAACCAATAGGGTTACAAAAACAAAAGAAAAGCAAGATTGTATGATTTTAGACTTAAGGGAGATTGTATAATGGAAGTATCAATAGTGTTTCTTACATTTATTTTACCTATTGCTTTAACTGTTCTTGTTAGTGTTGCCTACAATAAGTACAGATTTAGAGATGGTTCTTCATTTACTGTTGTTTTAAATAATGAAATTACAGATGAATTGAAGGTAATTGATGAGTTAGATTTTTTACTTGTCTATATGAATAAAAAAGAAGTAAATCCAACAAATATAGTTGCTCTCATCAGAGAAATAAATCCCAAAATTCAAAGTGTAAAAGTTGAAACAAATTTAACATATAATATAAGAATTAATTACAAAGCAACTATTGCTAATTTTAATGAAATAGCTGATAGTTTTTTACCAAAAATAAAAAAAATTATAGAATCTGAAAACTTAAGATGTATTAATAATCAAAAATTAATTGAAAAATTCAAGAGGTAACCTATGAAATATCCAACTATAATTATAACAGATAAAGATGTAACCTATAAACCCATAAATGTATTTTATGAAGATTTAATAAGTGAAGGCTTGGTAGGTAATTATAATTATATTATAGTTAAGTTAAATGGTAATTCAGATATATCTATAGAATCAAGGTCTTGTAATAAGTCAATATTAAAACTAACTGAAGACTATATAGCTTTATCTGGAATTATGACAAGAGCAAATCAAATAAAAGAATTTGATAAAAAATCTAACTTAAAAAAATCTAGATATAGAGAGTTTATAAAATCATCATCTGAATACTACAATATAACAGAATCTTTTTTTGAAGAAATAATTGAACAAGATTATAAGATTTTATTTCCTTTAGATATAAAACTAATGAGACCTTTAAATGAATTACTTAATCAAAAGAAAAAAGAAATATTATTTAAGGTAATTAGTGATAAATTATTTTATGAATTACAAGATACTATCCTTCATTTTTTGAAGTATCATTATATTACACATCAAATAGGCATAGAGCAACCAAATGTATTTTTAAATAAAGGATATAACAGTAAAATTGATTATGATTATAATAAAATATTAGATATATTGGAAATTAAAGAAGGTGATTCAGTTAGCACATTTCTGTTTGGTCATAAAATATATGAAAATCCTAAAGTATGCTCGTTACTAGGATTATTGAATAAAGATGAAGACCTTTTAAAATTATGCCTTGTAAAAGCAAGTGAAATAACTGATAATCAAAATTATTTTTATAAATCTGGAAACTTTATGAATCATGAATATGTTAGGAGAAATAGATGAATCAAGTGGATTTTTTTAAAAAGATAATGGTAGAAGTAAGTAAACCAATGCCTTTATTTAATCATAAGCAAAAACCTATGGCTAAGCCTACATATATATGTGGAGAATGTAAAAAATACCATAAATGGGATACTAGGCAAGTAACAGAAGGAACTGTTATTACTATAGCATCTTTAAAAGAAACTAATTTAGAGAATGTATCATGTGAGCTATGTCTTCGTTGTGCTGATGAACTAGAATATAAATATAAAAAATATGGTTTTAAAATCAATTTTGTTTAGGAACTCCATTTTGTGCTACAATTAGGACAAATAAGTATTTTCCCCACTAAAAACTCTTTATTTTCAACATAATCCTGATAATCCTCATACTTTATATTTCTTTTTATGTATTTAGCTCCACACTCACTACAAGATCCTAAAACTATTGTCATTACCCCTCCCAAATTACTCATTTTAAGTACTTATTTTTTACTTATTTTTACATTTTTTAACTTATTTTTTTTCATTAAATAGTAAGTTAAGCATTGGTTTTAACTAAAAATAAAAGAGTAATAAAAATTGACATTTTAAAAAAAAAATAATAATATTAACTTTGATTTTAATTTTTAAAAAAAGGATAGTTTAATGAATTTTTCTACATATATTATCATAACAATTTTAACAATAGTATTTGGTTTACTATACTCTATAAAAATTAACTGGCATCAAATAGGCTTAAGTATAATAATGAAAGATATTGAGAAGTATAAAACAGAAGGTTCAATTTATCATGATATAGATAAAGAAGTTGAAAATATGCTTACCATTGAGAATATAATTGAATTAGGTAAAATGGAATTACATATAAAAGTCTTAGGGTTATTGAATAAAAAAATGAAATTAAAAGTTTTTTACACTGAGGGATTAGATATAATAATTAGTCATATTAAAAGATTAAAAAAATATAAATACCCTGTCACTGAATATACAATTGATACACTTGTTAATAGATGGAAATCAATTCTTAAAACAAACCATACTGATTTTGAAAAAAAAGATTACCTAAATACTTTGATAGAAAAATTTGAAGGACATATGTTTTTAATAACACATTATCCTGATAATTATGATGATGAAAGTTTTAGTATGCACAGCATAAAAGGACTTACAGAAAAAGATTTAAAAATTATTGATTTTACAATCACCACTTTTAATGAAAAAAGTATATTTTTTTCTGAGAAATTGAAAATTTGTGAGGATTATAGATTATCTTTACTGTTAAAAGATTAGAGTTATAATTTTGAAAAAGCTTTCTTAAATTTATTATAATAAATTATTCCTGCATTATTCCTGATTTTCTTACTAGCTCTTTGACCTGTATTATATGAAATAATAGCCTCTTTGATTTGTCCTCTATGGTATCTTTTTAGCCATTTTAGATATACCCTTGATAAATAAGTGTTTATAGTAGGGTTTAATAGTAATTTTTCTATACCATGCTTTCTCAACTCCTTCTGTAGCATTCTTTTTATGATTCCATCAGGAACTAATCTATTAATGGTCCAAACACCTGTCTTGATTCTGATTTGTCCTAAACCAACTGAATAATTATATTTGTACTTAAGATCTCCTAATATATTTGGATTACCTTCACTCTCTACTATCTGAATTGCTTTAACTGTTTCTCTCACATCTTTAGTAAAAGACTGATTCCCAGTGATAGCTATAAGCAATATTAAAAAAAAGTTTATCATTCTTTACCTCGAAATAAATAAATAATTCCTTCTTTTATACAGTTTTATAGCGTTTTAGTCAAATAAGTACAATAAGATAGCTCTTTATACCTCTTTCTTATCCTTATTTTTCTTTCTTGCTTATGATTACTTTATGTATCTTATATGAATATAGTTAAATGCCTAATTTAGGAGGAAAATCTGAGCAAAGCTCACCTCCCCTAGTAAAAAAAATTGTAAAATAATTATTACTTAGAAGAGGTTGCTTGGATAGTTATTTGCCTTGATTTTATCGGAAATATATCGCTTTGATGATTTCTCATCTCTGTGGAGTTTATATAAACATTTGCTCAGGTCTGCCATTACCAAATAGATTTAACTCGTTCTTAGTCTCATCACCACAAAATCACCTCCTAGTGTTTCCACTACAGGACGGGGTACTATGCTTCCTACACATAGAAAATCTGAGATACTCTATTGTTACCATCATAAACCTGAGAAGCCAAGGCTACCCCCATAAAGGGAAATGGTACAAAGTCTTAATAAGGGAAAGACTTTGTTTTACAAATAAAAAAACCTTTTTACAAAGCTTCTTCCTAGAACTATTTGATTATTTTATTAACGACCTGTGGTCAAATTATTCGTTCTGACTTATGACGAATTGATAATTGTGTTATAACAACATCCGTATGTTTTTTTATAACAGTGTTAGAAATAACACATCACTTAATATTGTGTCAAGATTTTTTTTGATTTTTTTTAGACCTACTGACACATGTGTCAGTTTTAATTAGATTTAATTACCAAGGATTAGGATAGTTATTAATCCATTCAATGGGAATTGATAGTGATCCATGTTCCCAATTATATTCCTCTCCTTCTTCTCCATTTTCAATTATAACAGTATCCCAGTTATCATGATTATCAATTGTAGATATTGTTAAGGTAGTTGAAGTAATATCAGGAAATGAAAATACTTCTCCTGTTCTTTTTACTTCTATAATAGATGTAGTACCTTCTTTATATACTAAATCTAAATTATCCTCCACAGCTATATAATTAGACCTGATTTTAGTTTTAACTCTATCATGTATATAATCTGTAATAAAATGATTATCATCAATATCTCTATCACTTGGTATACTTATGTCACGAATATTGCAGTCTTTACCATATTTTTCTGCAGTTAAAATAAGAAAATAATGATCTTCTTCTGGCTTATAATAAGTTTCTCCCCCTTCATAATGATATTGAAAATGTTCTTCACACTCTGTTTCTACTTCACCACAAAACCCCTGTCCTTCACTTGCAATACTTTTTATTGGCTTAATTAACTTTGCATTTAGTTTACAAGGCTCTCTATCCTCATAACTTAAACATTTACTTACCCTTTCATCACAGACATCAAGCTCTGGACAATGTTGCCATACATGACAATCAATATCAGCAACTCTTCTTTCACATCTGTTTAATTCAGGATTACATATGAAATCATTTCCACATATTGGATTCTCAGGATTATTTAAGTTATCTCCATATTTATCAATTGTTTCAAGTTGCATAACAAATTCATGACAAGCTCTATGCTCAATTTCACTAGTGCAATATAAAGTATCTTTATCACAAGCTTCTACACTTAATGGATAATCTCCTTTAGGGCATTTACCATAATTATCTTTATCAATAGCTCCACATGAAGGTGCAGTTGAAGGAACTAATTGGCATACTCTAGTAAATATACCACAAACATAAAAACCTGATTCTTGATTAAATTCATCTAATACAGGATCAGGACAATCATTATCATTTGAACAATGAACTACATCTTCATTAGCTTCACACAAATGAGTATCTTTAATATAATCATAACCAGGTTCACACTCACAAGTTGAATTATCATCATTTGTTTTCACTCCATTAGTGATACTGCAATCAAGAATACAAAACCCTGCATTTTTAATATAATTAGTTTTACAGTCTTCAGATGTTAGATTATCATTATCTACAGTTTCATCTGTACAGCCCATTATCACAATACTTATTAATAAAAATAAAAAAATTTTCATACTTTACTCCAAAAAAGTTATATCTTAATATATATCATTAAAAATCATTTGTCAAGTTTCTACTTGACTTTATATCTTCCATTATATAATATAGATGTATTGTAGGAGGGGTTATGAATTTTAAAATTACAAATACTGTTACTTGTCTTAAAGATAGAGAGTTCTTAAAAATAAAATATTATATTGTAATAAATGGAAAATCATTCAAAGATGAAGATGAAGTTTATGATGTTTTTTATGAAAACTATACTTCCAATATAAATAATAAATTAGATTTAGAAATTATCTTTAATGATTCTTTAGAAATAGAAGAAACTAAAGAAAATGTTAATCATAATCCAATAATAATAAAAGAAGATGAGCTCTTTTTAAGTAAAAGTAAAGTAACTCCAGATTTAAAAGATTTAAAAGATGAAAATAAAAATTTAAAAGATGAAGTAAATTCTTTAGATATATCACTTAAGTCTATAGATGAAAACTTTAAAAGATATAAGAAACATTACAGTTATTATAGTAACCAAGGATATGAAATCAAATTAAAATATGATAGATATCTTGCAATAGATAAACTATGTGAATTAGTTCCTGAATATAAAATGACAGAAGAGGAGAGAAAGTTTTTTAATGAATTTGATTCCAAAGCAGATGATTTTAAATACTTTTTAAAAAGAAGAGAAAATGAGTTTCTTATTGATCCTGATGGAGTTATAAGAAAGATGGATATAAAAGATTATAAAGAAGAAATTGCTTTCTCTCTTCACTATAAAATAGCTAAATCATTTTTCCCTCAATCAAATAATCCACTAGATACTGCATTAAGATTGAATTGGATTGTAATAGGTAGTCACATTGGTCAAAGAAGTGCTGAAAAAACCCCAACTTCAAAACAATTTAAGACTATGAAGGAAAAAATAGGCATTGTTACATGGAGAGTAAATGGTGAGTTCATTAAAATATGATTTTAAAACTATAAAAGACTATCTTAAATCACTGAAAGGAGTGTAAAATGAGCTTTTATAACAATTTATTGGAAAGTAGTAACAATAATGTAAAACCTTTAACATGGAAGCAATGGGGTGTTCTCATTGGTAAATTATCTACAAAAGAAAAAAAAGATTTCATGAGTGTTTTAGTTAAAGATTTATTAGCTGATGCAAAAGATATAAAAGATAGTAAAGATTCATTAGATGATTGGTATAAAGAGTTATTAATTGATATAGGTCTTGTAGATAATTGTAAAACATGGTTTAAGGCAATGTCTAGATTAGATAAGGAAGAGAAAAAAGATTTTGAAGAATTAACTGTTTTTGAATTACTTAAAGATGCATCTTTAATAGAAAAAAATAACTCAGGTGATTCATATGCTCAAATTCTAGTAGACATTGACTTAGTCAAATAAAACTTCACAAATCACTTTAAATTACTGAAATTTAACTATTACCATTCGGAAAACCTATCTTTTTTACAAAAACTCGGAAATGTCTGATAAATAATGCTTGATTTTTTTATACTAGTGATATATATATAATATATTGTTTTGAGGAGAAAGCATGGAAAATTTAGTTATTAGTCCTGTGGCGATGAGTAAAATAGTAAATATAATAAGTAATGAATTATTAAAAAGATCTATTATTACTGAAGTATATCTTATTCAAAAGAAAGATGTTGTTGAGGTTTCATCAAAAAGTTTCCAAACTAGTCCTGTTATTTTTAAATCTTTGAATATTGTTAATATTGGAGGATTATTAAAAATAAAAGATATTAAGTTTGTAGACAAATATAATCTTACAATACCTATTGGCATATCTTTAACTACATTCAATGGAGATGTAAGTTATCTGAAACTATTTGAGTTCACTTGTATTGTGCTTAATAGTGATAATGATATTTATGGTTGGGGGATTAATGGATAGTATTAAAAAAGAATTATTTAGAAGAATCAGATTTGATTATAGTCCTATTGATGACATTGATGATTATCTTAAGCTTGGTGGCTCTTTAAATATAGTAAATGAACTTGATGAAAATATGCTTATTGTAGCTGTAAAGCATGAGAATACTAGAATTGTTAGATACTTACTTGAACAGGGATTAAATAAGAATATTATTGATTCTGAAAAGAGATCCATTTATTATATATCTGCTCTCAATTATAATGCAGATATGTTTGATTTACTTTTAAAATATAAAGTGCCTATAAGAGATTACCAATTAAGAAAAGTAATTGAATTGCTTAAGAGTAGAAAAGGGCAAAATAAGTATTTAAAATATTGGGATGAATTACTAATAGAATTAAAAGAAATGTTATAGGAGTAAATATGGAAAAAGTTAATAAACTAGAGTTATTTAAAGAATATATGGTTAATAACCAAGAAGAGTTGATTAGTGCTGTCCAAACAAGGTTAAATATTGATATTGATGCCAGTAAATCATCTCTAATTGATGACACTAAAGCTGAAAGACTAAATCCATCACTTAAAGATATTGTAGAAGCTGTAACAGATGCTCTTGAAGATGCTATAGTTACTTTTACTGAGTAAACTTTGATAAATATAATGAAAAAGCCTTATCCCTTGGTTAAAAAAAATATAGTTTTTTTCTTCAAGTACTTTATACCTAAGTCTTCAAGGATTGATATAAATTATAAATCAAATAAAGAAGTATTGAAGAAAATTATTTATACTAAAAAATATATAGAAGAAACTTTCATCAGCTTTACTATAGGTTCTTCAAGTTTTGTTAAGAGCTTAAATGAAATAGTAAGAAAAGAATTTAAAAATGAAATGAAAAAAGATTATGATTTTTTTAATTTCATTGATAATTATGATCTTGATGATTTATTCTTAAATAGGTTGTTTGAGAAAATTAAATTTCATACATCTGATGAAGGATTTCAAAAACATACTTTTAAAAATGTTGAAATAAGATTGAGGAATAAATTTAATAAAAGGGATGATGTTTAGTTACAACTATCTAATTAATTCCTCTCAAAAGAGTAGGTGTAAAGAAATTTTAATAATAGCTCTTCTAAACATCATCTAAATCAAAATAGCATTTGAAAATAAAACCTGTCAAGAATTTAATACCTTTTATTTAAGATAATAAATTATAATACTTGACTTTAAGTCTTTAGTAATATGCATTAAGATATTGTTATTGAGGTTTTATAAGTTTGATTTTCGTTTCATTTCATTTTTGGGTCAGTCTTTTTCTCAGGAGCAATTACATCTTTACTTTCAGAATTACTCTTTATTTTATTTTGTAATATATTCAATAATTTAATCCAAAAATCTCTTTCTTCATTAGTTTCAGATACACTTATATTTTCCCCAAGAGCCTCAATACCATTGTGATTTTTACTTTTTATTGCAGGTTTAAGATCAATCCCCTTCTCTAAAAGCAATGATGCTACTTTATAGTTTCTCATTCTAATGGCAAAAGAAAGAGTATTGTTACCTACTGCATCCATAGAGTTGATATCTATTTTATTGTTAAGTAGATTTTCAACTAAAGTTACTCCATCTTTAAGCATAGTAGTATGATGCAGTAAATTACCTTTTTCCTTATTTACAACAGATAGGTCTGCTCCATTTTCAATAAGAAACTTAGCTATTTCGAAGTTTCTATTTTTCATTGCATACATTACTGGAGTTGATTCATTCTTTCCTATTAATATATCTTTATTAAGCTTATTTTTAATAAAGATTTTAATTAACTCTATTTCATCATTATCAATAGCTATCATAAAAAGATCACTAACATCTTCATCTGATAAAAATCTGTGTCCTCTTCTAGTCAATCTTTGGAAATCTTTAATGTAATTGTCACCACTTATAATTACATTAAGTAAATCAATTGTTTCAAGTTTGTGTTGCTTGTATCTACCTTTCTTGATCATAGGTTCAACATCAGTTGATACACCTACTTCTCTTAGCAATTCTAATACATTACTAAATACTTCTAAGCCATTTAAATTATCATTTTTTTTAAACTTTGATGTTAATTCCTTTAGAACTTCATTTAATGTTCTTCCATTATTAATTACATCATTTACTAACTTAAGAGCTAGATTCTTTTGTCCTTTAATGTTTTCAAGCATTTTTCCTCCTGGATAATAAAAGCTTATCATATATGAAATAAAGGATAAAGTCAATAAAATAACTTGACATACTTAGTAGACTAGTGTAAAACAAATATATAACAGTTTGTTTTACACTAATAGGAGGATGTATGAAAATGTTTCATTGGTATAGTGAGTACCTTAGATTATATGAAAAAGGTGATATTGTTGTTATGGCAGAATCTATAGAAGAAGCAAGAGGCAAGGCTACAAAAAACTTTCTTGATAACTTTAATGAGAGACATGGCTTTACAGAAAAAGATTATGAAGGCAGTGATAATTTAAATAAAGACAGAGCTGAATCACTTGCACATGAACAAGATGTTTTTAATAAGGATATAGCAAAAGAGCCCTTTATTCTAGAAGAAGGTGTAATGTTTGTCCAAGGGAGAGATTAATGACTGATAAAATTATAAAAGTAAGTTTATTCAAAGCAATAGATGATGATAAACTAATTAAACCAAGTATACCTTATTTTGATACTAATAAATATATCAAAGAAAACACAGAAAGTAATATATCAATGATTAACAAGGTTATGAGAAGTTTAAATACCTCAATGAATAATCTTCTTGATGAAAAAATAAATGGTCTTGCAAAAGGTAATGTAATTTCTTTTGATATTGATACAGAAACTCATAGCTATTTATATGATAATGCAATTGTAAGGGATAAAGTTAGTGAATTGTTTAAAAAACAGGGTTATGATCTAAAAATTCACATGGTAGGACCAGAAGATCCATTAATTAATAACTCTCCATATTTTGTTACAATTAACCCTGTTAAAGAAAAAAGGAGCAAGTAATGAAAGATTTTATTGATTTACCTACGGGTGAGAAAAAAGCACAGTTAGGCTCTAGAGTACCTGAATCTCTCAAGAAAAAAGCAGAAGTAATAGCTAAAAAAAGAAACCTCACTTTATCTGATTTAGTTATTACTGGATTAAAAGGTGTGATTCAAAAAGATAGTTTTGATGAAATAATATCTATATCTCAAGCAATAGTTGATTTAAAAAAAGGAGAAAACTTATCATCTAATATTATTAATTTAATATCTCAAACTAGATGGGATAGACCTATATTTAATTACTTTGAAGAAGCTTATGTCCCAAATCCATTATTTGTAGCTGCAAGAATGAATAATAGAAAGGTTTTTGAATTACTACTAGATAACAAAAGACTTGTTAAGACAGATCATAACCCTAGAGAAACAGCAACTGTAAATAATTCTTTATACCATATTAATTACACTGGCTATGAAGGAAGGAGTTTTTTTCAATCCATAGCATTAGTTAATTTTCCCTTTGCATTGATATTAAGAGATAAGTTTAAGGTAAGATTAAATCATGTAGATAATAATGGTAACAATATAATTCATCAAATAATAGAATCTAAATGTCTTGAAGACCATATGGTTTATGAAGAAAATGGTGGAAGATATCCTGAAATAGAAAATAATGCAGTAGAAAATCTTAAATATCTTTTTAGTATAAAAATGAATCTTAAGAAGGATATCTACCCTATTAATATTAATTATCAGAATATTAATGGAGATACTCCTTTACTTTACTTACTAGCATGGATTCTTGAATATGGAGAAAATGATTCACTAGTTGAATTACTTGATTTAATTTTTAATTACAATAACCCAGATCTTAGTTTAAATATTCGCTTAAGTAATCATAAGGGATTAAGTCTAAAACATTATATAGGTGAATTTAAACTTTATCCTAAAAGATATGCTAAGGTACTTAAAATTTTAAAACAGGGGATAATATGAAAAGAATTGAATTACAGTTTATTATAATCTTAATATTAGTGGTATTATGCTTTTATATGCCTGTAAAATATTGGAATCAAAACCCTGAATTATCTTTTAGTCAAGTTATGAGTAAATATTGGCTATTGATATCTTTAACACCACTTAATATACTTATGACAATTAGTAAAAATATAAATACTAGGAGATAAAATGGAAGATAAAAACAGTATAAATTTTGATTTTTTACCACTAGATAAGGTCGTTTATCAAGGAATAGGTAAAACTATTTCAGATGATAATTTTATTTGCTTCTGCTCATATAATTTACTAGGTCATTATGAAAGTACATTACAGTTAATTAGTAAAGAAGAGTTTTTAAAAAGATATAAAAAAAGAACAAAGGATTACAGTGATCCTTATATTTATGTTTATGCTATTTTTAAAAACAAAAAGAAATTCTCTATAGTAGTAGATAATGATAATATTGATATAATACAAGCAGAAGGTAAAATATTAGTTAAACATAAAGCATATCAAATATATTCAAGCAAAAAAGATATTTTATCTAAATGCACAAATCAAGCAGTTTTAGATAAAATAAATTTTAATAAAAAAGAAGAGAAAGAACCTTTTATCTCCACAAGTATCGAAAGAAATTCAACTATTAAATTAACATTAGATGCTATTCTTGACCACCATTTTTTAGATGAAATTGGGGACAAAAGAAGTATTACAGATATATTAAAAGATAGACCTAATTTTATGTGTTTTGGATATTTTTATGATTTAGATAAACATATGAGTATAATAACAGTGGAAGAATTAAAAATATTAAAAATAGATTTTAACAGGCTTAGAGAGTTCCATTTGTTTGCAATATCAAATGAACATCATAGTTTAGTTCAATCAGAGAACATTCTATCAACTCCATTATTAAATATTGATAAAGGTATTGATACAATTAAACTAGAATATGATAAAGGAAAAATTTTATTAGTAGTGAAAGATATAATTGATAAAAGTAAAGAAAAAGAAAAAAAAATAAAAGAAGGTCAAGCATATGCAGAAATGATTAGTGATATGAAATCAGAGAAGGCAGTTGATAAATCCATACCTAGGTATTATATAACAAGACTTGGTAAGCAATCAAAATATGACCAAAAAATAGCTAGTTTTCCTTATTATGGGTTGGCTAAAAACAAAAGTTCATATGAATTATATGATAGAGTTGAAGTAAATCCTGAACATGAAACTAAATGTGTTATAATTAAAGAGGATTTAGAGAATTTAAACTTTAACATAAATACTCACACTATAATTAATCATAAAGATAAAGGATTTTTAGAGGTTGTACTTCTTGAAAATAACAAAGGTAATATAAATGTTCCAGAGTTAATTAAAGAAGCTAGGAGGATTAAACAAAGATATGAAACTGATATTCATGAGTCATACAGAAGGCTTGAATCAGTAAAAAACCCATCAACAAGCATTGAACTTCTAAAAATGTTATCTAAAAATCATAAAGATATTACTTTAGGTAAAGTAAGTGAAGCAGGATTACAGTGGGAAATAAGAAATCTTCTTGGTGAAATATTTAATGCAGGTTCTAATACTATTACTAAAACAAAAGCTAATAAAGTAATTAATCTTATTATGGAATTAACAGATATGGATAAAATAGAAAAAATGGATTACTCTGATAGATTAACCCTAATAGGGAGAACCAAATGAAACATATTTACAATAAAGAAACTTTACCAATTATAAATAAAGAGTTAAAAAGAATTGGTGGATTATTATTCATGGATGAGTTCAAAAGTATTATGGAAAGTGATACTAGAGATATAGAGAGATTTATAAAAGGTTATAGTCTTAATGCTAAGATAGTAACTGCTGTATCTATTTTAACCAGAGATGGTAATATGGATTTAACTAGAATTCTTATTAAGCATGATTTAGTGATAGACAGGGATAATTATGAAGTTCAAGAATTGAAAGAAGCTATAGAAAACAGTTCTCCTAAAAATGTAGATAAAGATTTTTATCGTAAAGCTATAATTGATAAAATATTGTCACTAGGAAAGGAAATCTATAGAAATATTAGAGTAAATAGTTATTTTGAAAATGATGTGTTTTTAGAATTGGAAATGGATAACTTTAATTCTCAGGAATAAATCCAATCCCTGTCAAATCTATATTCTTAGGTATATCTTTTTCTTTATGTAAAAAATATTGTTTACCTGAAGCCATTATAACAGCACTAACCCAACCAAATGTCTTTAAATCATCTATATATCCATCCTTTGGTGATTGAAATTTCTTTCCATTAATTTTTATATTTTCAAGTATTTTTAATAAATTGTCACATTTCATGCACTGATATCTTCATGTTTTCTCCTTATTAAAAAAATAATTATATATTATGCCTACATAGAAATCAAGTATTAATTCATTTGATTTTTATACCTTAATCATATATATTAAGTAATGATTATTTATTGGAGGAATCATGGATAAAGGAAAAAATAACAATACTATGGAAGAAACACTAGGAACAGATTTTAAAGATATTCCTACTGTGGAAAAGGTACTGTTAAGTAAAGATGAAGAGTATGATAGTATAGCAAAACCTTTTAAAAACCCTTTAACCTAAAAAGAAGGAGATAATATGTATGATTTACATGTAAATAGTTTACCTAATGGTGCTTGTTTTAAAAATGGGATATTTAGATTAAGGGATAAAATCCATTTAGTACATGGATTTAAAATGTCAAAAAGTATAACAAGTTCTTATAAGCCATACAGAAAACATAATGACATATCTAATTTTTCTACTTCAACAATAGATAAAAATGACAAATATAAAGAACTAAAACC